>ENA-ORXI01000645-ORXI01000645.1-sediment-metagenome-genome-assembly--contig:-NODE-645-length-28915-cov-8.058950_pt1 | contig 28915 bp, 31 predicted proteins | sample MGYA00237861_ERZ511468 | MGnify/ENA primary metagenome ERZ511468 (study PRJEB26299, sample SAMN06266213) | sediment metagenome | isolation source: Hudson Canyon methane seep mesocosm | place: USA:Hudson... | reverse complement strand
AATAATGAGTGGACATTAGGGAATGATATTACAGATAATTCATTTAGATTGAGTGAATCAAGTAATTTACAAACAACAACAAGATTTATAATAGAGGAAAATGGAGAAAAAATAGGAATAAATACAGATAATCCAGATACATTTTTTCATATTGGGCATCGCCGGTGACAACATAGGTTCTGCCCAGCCGAGTTAGATCATCAGAACCTTGTCTTAATTCATCAACATTTTTAGGTAATTCTTCAACAGAAACCTGTTCAACCAAAGTATTATTTTTTTCTGCCTTAATTTCAGTTATAGGCGGTGTTCTTGGGATATTTAACCTATTGATTGGGGGTTATATTTTCGCTATTCCAGTTGCCTTTATGTACTTAGTTATTATTTATCGGGCAATTATGACTTTTATCGATATTAATGCTATTACAGATGAAATTCTTGCACAAGAATTACGTCATATGCTAACTTTTTTTGCATACAGTTTGTTTTTAATAACAATTGCAAGTATGGTCCTAGGAATAAGTTTTGCTTTTGAATCTTGGGAAGTAGTTGCATTGTTTACTGTATTATTATCAGTATTAAGTGGCTTAGTTGCTATAAGTATAATCATCTCATTTGTAATTTTTTTGGCGGCATCAGTAAGAATTAAGCAAAAATAATCCTGCTTTATAAAGCTTAGCTTCACGTGTAAAAAGATAAGTAGACCTATTTTTTATTTCAGGTTTTAAATTAATATCTAGACACGAATAAATTATTCGAAAGGGGGGCACACTAGGCTGTCGAAATACCCGCCATATTGAATCTACGATTTACCCGTTTTCTGGATTTCAATTTCACTAAAAAAACTTGGCGTTTTTTACGTACAGTATAAGGTATGTTTTCTTTCTCCCACACTTTCAAATCATTGACAATCTTCGATTAAAGCGGATAACGGGGGCAGAGCTATGCTGTCGAAAAGGACTGTTTTGATGAGAGCATTACTGTCCTAGTTATTGGCTACAAACAACATAAACACGTCATCTCGACGATAGGAGAGATCTTGGTCTTTGTCTAATACTAAGGGCTCAAGATTCCTCCTTAGGTCGGAATGACAAGCTCTTATTAAAATGACTTTTTTCAAAGTAGTGTAGGGTTTAGTTACCTTTATAATATCCATAAAGTAAGAAAGTAACATTTGACTCAATCCAGAGAATTTCGACAGCCCAGGTCTGTACGTAATACGTGTAGCCAGTAGGCACTGAAGAAGGCGCCAAAAGGAAGGCATTGTTAAAGTTAAAGCTAAGTCTGAGGGGCGTTACCCTGGTAGACCAAGTGATACAGAATTGCAACAAAAGATTGAAGGCATGTTGGCGGATAAAAAATCCTATGACTACATTCAGCATATTTTAGGTTGTTCTCGTACTACGATTTCCAAAGCTTCAAAAAGACTAAAGCAAGAAGATCCGAAGCCTTAACAAAGTCGGTACTTTGCTTGGCAGGTAACTAGGTAAAACCCTTGTAAATCGTGCTATTCAGACCGAGTATGAGTTTTCTGACGAAATGGTTGAGCTTAATAAATTGTCTTTTGGAAAAACAAAGGGGCTCTGTACAGCATTATATTAAAGGGCTGTAGAGAATTAAGCGAATAATATGCCGTTTATGCACAATACCCCTTCTTAGAACATGGATATTTAATTCAATTACTTTGACAAAGGAATTTTGATCATAATTGCCCCCATCACATCACCAATCTTAAAATCCTTTTTAGGGCTGTCTTTATGATTGTTATGACAACTAACACAAGAATTTGAAACTGCTATATCTGGATATAAAGCTGTAAAATACTTCTTACCAGATAATGTTTCTTCGCTATAAACATTTGTAGTCGGGTTCTTTAAAATAGAATCCATCCCTTTTATTTCTGCTTCTGTTTTAACTTTGTTTTGACTATTAATTGGCCAAGGTGAAACTAAAGAAAAACTAAAACCACTTTTTTTATCACGTACTTTTTCAGCACTAGCTCTTAACATTTGCGCGGGTAATGGCAAAGCACTATTTTCATGGTATTCCTCACTAGCTTCGATAACCTCTTCTTCAATGGCTAATCGATTAACTACTAAATCAGCATAAACCGCTCGGTCTGCTTCAATCACAGCGTGGATTGCATCAGCCATTGTTTGGGCTGTTATTTCAGCCCAAACATTAACCGGTAAAGTCGCTGCTAACAAGCTACCAAGGAGCGCGGAGTGTCTTACTTTCATCATTGATATATCCTTTATTTTTTATCGTTATTATATGAATTCCACATTTCAATCAGTGGAATATGTTGGGTTGGAGGTACTGCGAAATTATTATTAATCAGTTGTTTGTCTTGTAAGGCATCGATTGAAAAACCAAGTCCATGACAATTAATACAAACCGTTTTCACCATCTTTTGGCTCGGTCTTAAATTGTGATTCTGATTATGCTGCGTTAAAACTGATTTATTTTTTTTCCTTCCTTTTTCAATTTTTGGCATATGACAAGTTGCACAGGAAGCACCACGACTATCCTTGTTTTTCCATAATTGATAGTGCTTGGTTTCTTTATAAGCCAAGCTATGTTGATCATTATGGCAATTTAGACAACTTGCAACAGCGGCTTCTTTTGCATCAAATTGATGATCTTTATGACAAGAAATACAGTTTAATTCTTTGTGCTCTCCTTTCATTGCCAAGCGAGCATTATTCGTTGTCATTCCAGGTAACTTTTGCTTTAAACGCATACCATGTTTGCCTGATAAAAATCCTTTAAGCTGTGTTTTATGACAAGACTTACAAGACTGATGGTCTGGTTTTTCAACCCATTCATTATTTTTATCATTATGACAAGTTTGGCAGTTGGTACCCGCTAACGCATGACTACTTCCATCCCAGTCTTTTGCTTGATTAGCATCAACAGTTGCTGGTAATTCTTTTTGCTGCCAAGACAATGGCTCAGAAATATGTTTCTTAAGGAATCTTGCGGTATATTGGGTTGGGGGTATTTTTGAGTGCTCAAAGGTTTTAGCTTCTTCCCCCAGATGTTCGCCAATAAAGCTTTCACTATAATTTGCTGAGTTATCATGATAATTATGGCAATCGCCACATTCATCAAAAGCTAAATCTTTATGGCTGACTCTATCTTCCGCAATATCTTTATGGCAGAGAATACAAAAATCAGCCGGCTGGGTTGTTCCGGCATGGCCTAATTGATGCTCTTCATGACAAGTGACACATTGATCTGCTCTGAGTAATTTACGCAGATCTGTTTTATCATCCGCCTCAAATAATTTAGCTCGATGTGAATTAGCTTTTGTATTAGATCGTTTTTTTTCTTTATGACAGGCTAAGCACTTCTCTTGTTTAATATCACCTAGCTCATTTTTATCTTCAGCTTCATGACAGCTATCACACTGCTCTTCAATCTGATAATGGCCATTAGATGTCTTTCCTTGAATCAAAACTGTTTTGTCATCAGAGCTTAGCTTGTTATAGAAATAGAAAGCTGAACCAATAAATAATATAAGCCAAAGCGAATACAGAGTGATTTTTTTTGCATTCTTCCATACCCAAATCATAAGTTTATCTTGCATCATAAAGTCCTTTTAAATCCAGATATCAGTATAGGTTGATAAGATATGTGTCAGCAATAGAACAGGCAGCGGCCAACTTAACAAGATATGTAACCACTTAAAATTCTTTTTATAAATATAGGTTTGTGCGGGTGAAAATTTATCTTGTAACGCAATGGTAATCCCTGCGGCTGAACCCAAAACAAACAATGCAAGAAAATTAATGGTCAAGATTGTACTATGCACTCCCCCCATTGAAAATCCTGTGTGAAAAAACAAAGCAACTAAAGAAAAAACACCTAACCAGATGTGTATTAACCGCCAAGTACTTGAGTCTAACGTCCTAACCCAATCATATCTTCTAGGTAAAGCGATTAAGAGCCCTATAACCCCAAAAGCTAAAATACTGTAGCCGGTATAGTCGCTAGGCATTAGCGCCATTAGATCTATCGAATACACACTACTAGGGCCTAGATGAGGGGGCATAACAAAAAATAGTAACGTCAAAATAAGCGTTATAACTGAACCCACCATCAATGCTTGTGGCCTTTTTTGACTGTTATCAAATTGTTCAGAATGTATTTTTTCTTTTTCAACACCTGAATGATTTAAGTAATGCTTTATAGCTTCATCGTAAGGCTTGGAGCCACAAATATAAAAGTCAGCACCTGGGTGCTGATTAACAATATGCTCTACATCTTGCCCTGATATTCGATTTTTTCCTATCACTTCTCGCTGATCATTTTCTTTATCATAATGGCTCTTCTGTGAGCGACGCTCCGTCACTCTCAAATTAACCTTAAAATTATCATTCGTAATTTGCCTAAACTCTTGTTCAAAGGCAATTTCATCCTTAGTTGAAACACTATAATCAATATACAAGGGAGATTTATGATCAATTTTTGCTAGGTAACGTAGAAATGCAATAGCAGGCGTTACACCAACGCCACCCACAAAACAAACAATAGAGTTTTGTGGGGATGATGTCAGATGATAATGGCCCTGTGGTTTTGAAATTAAAACTTTTGAGTCTTCAGTCAACTGATCATGAAGCCATCTCGAAAATACGCCGCGAGATTCTCTCTTGACTGCAATCTCATAATAGTCTTTTTGACTGGAATCGGAAGTCAATGTGTAGGTCCTCTGAATCCACCGCCCCTTTATCTTAGCTTCCAATCTAATATGTTGCCCGGGAAAATAGTTTTCTATTACTTCATTTTCGGGTCTAAATCGAAAGTATTTGATATCCTTGTTTTTATTACAATAACTTTCTTCACCCAAAGTACTAACGACTTTTGAAGCCCTCATTTTATCTGATGATGTTGCAATATCAGTGATGCTATTTTTACAAAACCCACAAGCCAACGAAGCTCCAGTTTCATTTGCTAATTGCTCTGCAGTGACACAGCCAAATGCAACTTTCTGTTTCAATTCTCCCCGAGTCGTTCCCATACATGAACAAATAATAGCATCATCTGTTGGATCAACATGTGCATTGCGAATCCACAAGTCTCCTTTAGATTTGAATAATGCTAGTTGCCATGGCCAGATGATTTTTCTTTTTATGATAGAAGGAATAATTTGATCAAGATAGGCGTAATCAGCCTTAATCTCTGCACCCACTAAGCGATTATTTTGCACATAAAAAAGTGGGAATTGACTGTTTTTAGCTGAAGTTTCCAATAAATCTTGTTGGCGTAGTTCAATATCTTTCTTTCCTAAGCTATTGCCCTTTTCATCAACAACATCAACTTGTTTAGCATACTTAGCTATTTGAGATTTACCGCCTACCTTAACAATGGAACAAGCTTGACCGTTTGGATAAGTCAATATAGTCGTTAAACTATTTTTATTTTTGTAATGACTTTGGTAATGAGAGTAAATTACACCATGTCCATTACGGTTAAAACCATTCATTCTGTCTATATATTCTTTAACAGCCGTAGATTCCTTATCATCATAAAGCCGTCGAAAATCGATAGCATCGATACTGACAAGAGTTAAATTATTTTCCGCTTCAATAGTGACTTGGTGTGGTTGCCTTTTAATTATCGCCGCATCACCAAAGTAATTGCCTTCAATCAGTGTTGCGATGTGAGTGCCATTTCTACTGACTTTGGCGCTACCATCCAGAATTAAATAAAAACATTTTCCTTCATCTCCTTCTTTAAGGACCGTTGCTCCTGAGGTTATTTTTTTTTCTTTAATTTGGTGGCTAACATGATCAGATAAAAACTTTGAAAAAACTATAGAGTCTTTCTGTAATAACAGATTACCTTTTTCATTCAGCTCATCATATAACCCTTGCTGTTTAGCCAAAATTATTGCTTCAAACTCTTGCTTATTAATTTTTCTTAAAGCACATGAGTCTGAAGCAACGACAGCTCTAGCAGTTCGGTTTTTTAAGCTATCAAATAATGATTGTTCGCCAAAATAATCACCTGGAGCCCTAAATCTTGTTACTACATTTTCCTGTCCATCAAAATCAATCGTTGTTATGTCAACAGCACCATTAATCAGGATATACAAACAGTTACCTACATCACCTTTATCGAAAATAATATGGCGCTGCTCATCTAACTGTTTTGAAAATACAACAAGCTCTGTCTTTTCATAAATAGCTTGTTTATCAGTGGCTGATAATGCTTTTAAAATCAAACTTTGTGTGAAAATTTTATTATCATTAATTCCTTTATGTAGCATTATTTATAACTCCTTTATTTCATTAATAGCTAAAAAAATTAATTTATTTTCTAGCTTATATACCACACTTCACCTATAAGAAAAATAGGTGAAGCAGTACTGAGTGAAAAACAAAAGGCTATGTCACCAGGGCAATCGCATTAAAAAAATATAAATATCAATAATTTATAATTCCCAGTTATTTTTTATTCATTGAAAAAAGCACTTTCAACAAATACTCGTTATCCCTACCCGCTTTTAGGCGCTTTCTTTTAATACTAACTTTCGCAGTACTTTCTGATTTAAGTAAGTTCAATGAGATATGCCGAATAATGAACATATTAGAGGCGCTATTTCCCATTCTTGTACGCTGCGATCTTCATCAAAAGCATAGTCCAAGACCCAGTTAAGATTATTTTCTATACCCCAATGCGCCCGAACAGCGTGACCTAAATATTTTGGATTAGTCGCATCAAGACTACTAATGAAATAACGTGTTTCTTCCGTTATTTTATAAAACATTAGTCTTAAAATTATGGTAAAACATAAATTCAATCATACTCAGTTAATTTATGTCCAATCAATGTCAAAAATGTCATGTAATAAACCGTAGTGAATCTTCATTCTGCATTGAATGTGGCACGCTTTTAGGGGTGTTTTGTCTCTCATGTCATACTGAGAACTCGCCAACGGCGAAATTTTGTCACCAATGTGGCATTAAAATAGTAGAGGGATCAATCAGCCGGAAAACGGCTGAAGAACTGTCTCATACGAGTGTCAATGATCTTCCTGAAGCTGAACGCAGGCAATTGACTGTGATGTTTTGTGACTTGGTAGGATCAACCCCCCTTTCTCATCAGCTTGACCCAGAAGATCTTCGAAATTTGATCAGCGCTTATCAACATAGCTGCTACCAGATTATAGAAAATTATGACGGTTATATCGCCCGTTACGTTGGAGATGGACTTCTTGTTTATTTTGGTTTTCCACAGGCTCATGAAAATGATGCCGAGCGGGCTATTCTTGCCGCACTCAACATTGTCAACGAAATGGAGCCCCTCAGTAAAAAAGTTATTAATGAAAGAAAGATAGAAGCTTTACAGGTTCGGATTGGTATCCACACAGGGATAGTTGTTGCTGGGAAAATGAATTACAACGTTAATGCCGAACGTATTGAAGCCATTGGTAGTGCTCCTAACCTTGCTGCACGTTTACAGAGTGTTGCCGAACCCAATAATATCGTGATCAGTGATTCAACCTTACGCTTGGTAAAAGGACGGTTCATAGTAGAAAACTTAGGACAAAAAAGTCTCAAAGGCTTTGATGATCCAATCAATGTTTTCCTAGTACAACGGGAAAGCGGACTGACTGCTCGACTAGATATTGCTCGTGTAGATGGAATGACGCCTTTCGTTGGACGCAAACACCAAATAAACTTTTTATTGAAACACTGGAAAAGCGTTAAAAGTAGTGAAGGGTGTGCCGTAATAATCAGTGGAGAAGCCGGACTTGGCAAATCAAGGTTAATTGAAGAGATTAAATCTCGGATTTCCACAGAAACCTTTTCTTTTCTAGAATGCCATTGTTCACCTTTTTATCAAAATAGCGCACTGTATCCGTTAATTAACCTTCTTCAGCATTTATTAGGTTTTTCTCTTGCTGACAGCTCTGAACAAAAAATTGATAAGTTGGAAGTTTTTCTTTCAAGCTATGCATTTTCTTTTTCTGAAACTGTCCCTCTCTTGGCTGAACTACTCTCAATTACTATTCCTGAAAGCTATTCTTCACTTGTATTGACACCTCAAAGGCGTAAACAATTAACATTGGAATACATCGGCAAGCTGTTGAATAAAATAGCGGCTGAACAGCCTACAATTCTAGTAATTGAAGATTTACACTGGGTGGACCCTTCTACAATGGAATTATTTTCATTGCTTATTGAACAAGGGCTCAGCAAAAATATTTTCTTTATACTCACAGCACGTCCTGAATTTATTCTTCCCTCAAACCTGGCGCCAAAAGTATCCATTATTACACTCAATCAGCTCAGCTTAGAAGAAACAAAAAAAATGATTCATAAAGTGGCACAAGGTAAAAAGCTACCTACTGATTTATTGCATGAGGTCATTAATCATACTGATGGGATACCCTTATTCGTGGAAGAATTAACCAAAATGGTCTTAGAATCCGAAATGCTAAGTAAAGTAGAAGACCATTATGTTTTAACTGAACCAGTACTTCCACTTTCCATTCCATCAACCCTGAAAGATTCTCTAATGGCTAGACTGGATAACCTGTCAACTGCAAAAGAAGTGGCTCAATTGGGAGCAATATTAGGACGAGAGTTTTCCTACGATTTGCTCCAGGAAATTTCAATACTACCCGAAAAAACGTTGCAGCATGGACTAGAGAAATTAGTCAATGCCAACTTAATTTACCCTGTGAGTTCTGCATTGCAACAGCGATATATTTTTAAACATGCTTTAATTCAAGAGTCAGCTTATCAATCATTATTAAAAAGTAAACGCCAACAACTTCATCAAAAAACCGCTGAAATTTTAGAGAAACGGTTTCCACAGACAGCAAAAACTCAACCGGAATTATTAGCACATCATTACACTCAAGCAGGAATCATTGATCAAGCAATTGTTTTTTGGACACAAGCGGGAGAAAACGCTCTAGCACGCTCAGCTAATCAAGAAGCAATTGCACATTTTAATCAGGGTTTGCAGCTAACCATTGACCTGCCAAATTCTTTAGAACAAACAAAGGAAAAAATAAAGTTAATGACTTCGTTGGGTGCTCCACTCATAGTTACTAAAGGTTGGGCTGACCCAGGAGTCATAGAAAACTACATAACAGCACGTAACTTATGCGAAGAAATTGGTGAATCTGTACTTCTTTTTCCAGTATTGTGGGGATTATGGCTTTGTCATAATGGACAGGCAAAATGGTATAAAGCGCGACGAATTGGACAACAACTTTTGACTTTGGCCGAGCAATTACAAGATACCGCTTGTTTGTTACAGGCTCATCATGCGCTCGGCCCAAGTCTGGTAATGCTGGGAGAATTTGAAACTGCACAGGAACATCTTGAAAAAGCGATTGCCTTATATGATGTCGAACAACATCGATCTCATGCCTTTAAGTTTGGCGGCCATGACCCCTGTGTCTGCTGTTTACATTTAGCTAATTGGACAACATTTTTGTTAGGAAACTCTGACCAAGGACACCTAAGAAATAGAGAAGCACTGGAATTAACGAAATCCCTATCGCACCCTCCAACAAATGCTCATAACTGTATTTTTTCGGCTATCTACCATCAACTTCGACGGGAGCCTCAGTCAACTCAAAAATTAGCAGAAACGGCACTCATTATTGCAGAACAACAAGGGTTAGCTCAATATCAGACTCATGGAACTATCTTATTGGGCTGGGCTCATGCTGAGCAAGGTCGTTTTAAGGAAGGTATTACTCTGATGAAACAAGGGTTTATTTCCTTTCGAGCAACTGGTGCGGGATTGTTTCAACTTTATTTCCGTGTCTTAATGGCAGATGCTTATCTAAAAGGAGGACTATTAGGAGACGCTAAGTCAGTTCTTGAAGAAGCTGTTGTGGTGATTAATGAGGGAGAAGAACGTTTTTACGCATCCGAGGTTTATCGTATGATGGGAGAACTATTGCATGCTATTTCACCCGATCAAGATACAGAAGTCGAAGCACTTTTTAATAAATCAATACAAATCACCCATCACCAAAAAGCCAAAGTATTGGAACTTAGGGCCGTGACAAGTTTGTGCACATTCTGGAATAAAAGGCATAAAAGAAAAGCCGCAAAGCATCTATTAATGGAAATTTACAGCTCTTTTAAAGAAGAAATAGAAATAGTGGATATGCTTAAGGCAAAAGAACTTATAAAAATATTAAGCTAAAATGCTCTAAAAAGTATACGATTTGGCTTATACACTGAACACCAGCGGACAATAAAACATCCGCAGGTGCTAATTTATATAGATAAATTATCGAAGGTAATGGTTGAATAAATCTGCTAAGGAACAATGTTAACGGAGTCAGCACCCTCAAATGGCGTTCCATCAAACATTTCACCTTTCAGTGTCAATGTCGTATTCCCTGCTGCATATTCGCACCCATCATGAACACCCATTCGCAAGCATCGTGAACACGGATTCTTATCGAACGTGAACATCTAACCGCAGCTGATCATGAACACTTTTTGTGTGGCTTGTAATGGTCAAGTAAAACAGGACACACTCTTATGGAGCTCAAGCTCTAAAGCGATTTAGAGTGTGTTCGCTTACCATTATAAAAAGATAAGTAATCAATATAGACGCTAACGTACGTTTTCGTTCCATTAGATGTCAGACTCACTATAGGATAATAAATACAAAATATAATAGTTTAATCAGACTATTATATTATTGCTGTAGGCCTCTAGTTTATTGACCTGATGGGAAGCCATCCCTTGTACTTAAAAATAAAATATAATATTAGGCTCAGAATTAAAGTATTTTATTATATTATTTAGACCATAAAATGGCCGGACGTCCTTCATCAGAAAATGGCACCGCTGGGGAAGTCACCATGATTACAGAGGCCAGTTAAACTGCAATGTGTCGCTACGCGAGCATTTGAACATTAAAGTGCTAAAGCCTTGCACTGAAAGTGCATAGTTTTAAACTAGCGAACTGAGACCAATAAAAAAATACTGAAGTTTATCTCAGTGTGCAAACATCCCGAAAGAAAGCCCTGATACTTTTTAAGCTTGCGCGAAAAGGGAATGGCCACTACCAAACCTACGTGCATTACCTATCATCTGCGTGGACGTTAACCCCCGTAATCTTCATGTTCCTAATTCTGCGTGTGCCCCTCAGCGTTCCCTTTGATTGTTGTATACAAGTATCTAACGGGTGCTATACTCGTCATTTTTAGTGCTAGGTATCAACAATGTCAGAATTACATAACAGAGGGGGTGCGCGTATAGGTAGCGGACGCCCCAAAACAGAAGAAACTAAGATGATGCGTATCCCATTATCCTTAGTCTCTGCGGTAGAATGTCTAAAATCAGGCGAACCATCCAGCACGGAACCAGCAAAGGATCTGCAAAATAAATTAACCTTAGCCCTAGCAACCATTGTCGGGCAACAAAATCGCATTGACTCGTTGGAAGATACAATTGACACGCTACGTGCCGATAACAAAGCATTAACCTCAACGGTCCGATCCTACAAAAGCAGACAGGAATTGACGGATAAGGTACTAACAGCAGCTAAAAAGCATAAAGCTTCTGATAAAGCGGTTTGAAACAAAATAGATAGCTACACTAAAAAATAACTTAAATAGTGTATTTAAGAATCAAGCTATAGACTATAGTTACTTTTCTGACCGTTGGACTTCACCCCCCATTTTCTACTTACTGCGCCTGTTTTTATGTATAGGTTATTTTAATTGGTGCAATGGATCTTCACCTCGACCTAAAATACGATAAATGGTAACGCCCTTGTCATTTACTCGATAGTAAATCGAGTGATACTCATGCACATGCCGCCGTATGTTCTTTTTTATATGAGCCTGATCACTCCCAATAAACGGATACTCGGCAATAATGCGCAACGATTCAAATAAACCTTGGCTGTAACTGCGAGCTTGTTGCAGGCCAAAACGCTGAATGGTGTAATCTGCGATATTAGCAATGTCATTTTCAGCGGCTTTAAGTAACCGATAGTTTTCCATTATGAATACTTAGCTTCCATACGTTCCCATATCGCTTCAGGTGTTTGATCGCTTAGGCCACTTTCTTCCGCGTCATCCAGCATGGCTTTTAACGTCATTTCAGATTTTTTACGTGCCTGATCTTGGCGCACTAAATCTCTAAAATATTCACTGTCGTTTCCGTATTGACCCGAGTTCACTTGTGTTTTAACCCAATCTTCCATTTGGTTAGTAATCGTGATGGTTTTGCGTTGCATGGACATAAGGTTAAGACCTCAAACGTTGGCTATCTAGTGAGTATGATAATATCATACTCACTAGATAGCTGCCAGATCAATAACTTAACTTAGAGTCAATTGTATCCTCGCTTTTAAAAAATGATATTTAATTTATCTCCGTTATGAGCGCCCTTACTTATCGATCAGTAGATTTTTTTGCGCTATTTCCCTAAAAATTATTGACCATAACGTCCAATGATACGCATCTAAAAGTAAGTTAATTGTTCGTTTTCCTTACTCTTTACATAGAAAAGACTTACTATGGAGACTAGCAGGGTTTCAAACCACAGAAGGTACACAATTGTCATTTAGTCGACAGATGGATCTTTCCTGCTGTTTTATTTAAGCGTGGTGAAAGCCACCTTTGATACATTATTGGGAGAGATATGATGAATTCTATTAAATTATTAGTTACCTGTCTGCTGACTGTTTTTAGCGCGAATGCATCCGCTTATGGCAGTAGTAGCAGTAGTAAAAAAGCCTGTAAAAAACCTAAAATGAGCCAATTCACACCGGCTAATTTAACCATTGTGGCACCACAATCTGAGTTTTCATTTCAGACCTCAGCGCTAACTAACCCAGATAGTATTAAAGTCAGCGTAAAAAAACTGCCTGTTGAAGTCACTATCAAAGCAGAAAATAATAGCTATCTCGTGACAGGGAAATTACCCGCGTCTCTACAAGGCACTCATGCAAGAGTTAAGATTAATGCAACCGGCACTAATCACTGTAAAGCCAGTGATGGCTGGCTTTTAGAAATCGAAAACACTCAGCCTTAATATTCAATCTTACGCTGCTCTTGCCTATTCGTACTATCATGCCCCAAATTCTTATCATCGTGAACACCTTCTTTATTAAAAAATAGGGCTGGTTATAGGAATTTAGAGAGCATCTCTAATATATCGTTATGGAGATATGACTATGGATTTTCTTGATTCACTCAATCATTATTTAGCGACTCATCCTGTCATGCTCGACCAACTTGAATTTGCGTTCAGAATTAAATACTGGCTCTTATTGGGAATAGCTGTTTATTTTATACTCCTACCTTACAGGGAGTATAAAAAGGAAGTCAAAAAGCAGATTGAACTCTCTAAAACAGAGGGTCATTTTCTTGCGTAAAAGCTAGTTGTAGTCTTTTTTACGTTTTGACTGTAACTCAGGTATTATCTTATCTACTTCACAACACTAAAAAACTGCCAGTAATACAAATGACAGCAGATAGACTGCTTGACCGCATAAACTTAATATTATGAGTAAGAACCAATCACTAAAAGAAAAATGGATTGCTGATGCCGCTTATTACAAGTCATTAGGCCGTGATATCCAACAAGGACAGGATTATCAGGACTGGATGGAAGCAGAGAAAGAGTATAAGCAACTCATGGAGAAACGTGTTAAATCAGGGCTTGTAAGAATTCACTAAAGGTAAGAGTCTACAAAAAAACCTAACTTTCTTTCTGGTGTCTACGTAGAATTCCATAACATCGTTGTTTCAATGCTTTAATTCTATTATTAAGCCCTTCAACGAAACCACTTGAACAAATATCTTGCCGTAGTCCCGCGGCGGGACTACAATCAAAAGCATGAGAATTATTGCTCTTTCAACACTAAAAGATTTCTGGATTGATTCACCTGAATATATTGACGCTAAAGAATCAACATTGTCATGGTACCGCCATGCTTTAAAAGCTGATTGGCCTAGTCCAGATAAAGTTAAATCTGACTTTGGCAATGCAAGTATTCTCAAAGATGGTCGTGTCGTATTTAATATTTGTGGTAACAAGTACCGCCTAATTGTTTGGATAAATTATGACTACCGAGTGGTCTACATTCGGTTTATCGGAACACATAAGCAATACGATAAAATTGATGCTCAAAGTATTTAAACGGTAAAAAATATGAATATACACCCAATTAAAACAGCGAATGACTACCACAATACACTTCAAGAGATTGAAGGATTAATGATGGCCAAAGCAGATTCTATTGAAGGTGACCGTTTGGATGTGCTTGTGACTCTGGTTGAGGATTATGAGCGTAAACATTACCCCATTGATTTTCCCGACCCAATAGAAGCAATCAAGTTTGTCATGGAACAACGCAGCCTAACAGCAAAAGACTTAGTGCCAATGATTGGACAAACCAATCGTGTCTACGAGATTTTAAATGGGAAACGACAGCTTACACTACCAATGATTAAGCGTTTACATAAAGGCTTAGGAATTCCTGCTGAATCTTTATTATCGAATTAAACCAAAACATTGAATTGGATAGGGATGCACCTAGTCATTCTGAAGAATGGTTTTATGTAACCTTTTAATTTTTCTAATAATAAACAACGGATAGATAACGCAATTATGGCTATAACAGAACGTTATATTGAAGATATTAAAGGCAATGAATTTGCTCAAGCTATTGCCTTTAAATTAGCTCAAGAATCATGTGCTTTTGAGTTTCAACCTCAATCAAACAATAAATATAGATTTATTGTAAAAAATGAAGATGTTGATACCCTTACTGACATTATTGATAAAGGTGATAATTTTACATCGCTTGTTGTTACGGGCTAGAGTAATTGAAAAAACCAAGAGAGACTTACAGATGGATGAAATAAACCGATTTGAGAATCTAGAGAATGAAGGGGTTATCTAGTGTATAGACTATCTTCTCAATTTTGTGAATTCTACAACTTAACAAGCGAAGAACAAAAGAACTCGCCCCTATGGAAAGAGTTATTAGCTTGGCTGGAAAACACGAATCAAAAACAATGTTTTGATATGCCTGCCGGTGAAGAAATTAACTATAATCTAGTTGATGAATTTGATAAATATAAGCAATACTTAGGCAATTGAGGTTCTATTTCATGTTTCCAGAAACAATTAACCTAATAACCTAAGACAAAGGATCAATAAAGAGGAGAATACAATGGAAGGCTTTCTATTTAGTGTCATTATTATAGGTACATTCGGCCTTTTGATGGCTATGTATCGGGTGAATGTACGCCTGGCTTATTATGCTACCCAAAATACCCCGTGGGCTGTAACCGATAAAATCAATACTGTCGGAAAATATTTAGCAATAGCGGGTGGTTTGGCTACATTACCGGGTGTGATTTTATTGCTTTTCTCACCCGACACGACCAATGCAGGTTTTATCGTTAATATAACTATTGCTGGAGGGATCATTTTACTCTTAGGTATCCCTGTGTTGCTTGCGGCGTTAATTTGGCGAACCTCTTTATCTCAGTTATCTATGACAGCCATCGTCAAAGCTGTCTTTCAATCTATTAAATACAAACTACAACCTCATTGGCGCTTAATTGCATTTAGCGCTACCGCCATAACGCTGTTTGTGATTTTATGGCCGCTGATACAAATTCTTTTTTATCTGGGTGCCTTAGCCTTTATGGGGCGGCTTGGGTTATTGGATGGGATTGATGATGGTGCGAAAACCAGTAGTAATGATGATTTTTATAATTATCTAACTAATAAATTTGATCACGGTGATCAGGTGGGAATGTATTAAATAAATATCTACAAACTATATTCAATAAACAAAAAATACTTCTTTATTTTGATTTTCCCATACCACCTTTCATAGTATTTACCCCAGCATCGCCGCCCTTTTGCCCTGCAGAGGTAGCTGGTTCCCTTGCATTAGAAACAGAACTCATCATTTCACTACCCACTTTATGTCCCGCCCATCCTACTACTCCAGACCAAAACATTGGCATTACAATATACATTATGGCCGTAATAAAGTTAATGACCATCTCTGATAAAGTGATGTTACCAAACATCTGATACCAAGTGCTTGGCTGTAATGAGGTCAGTAAGTTGTTATCTAGCCAGTGAGATATGGCCCAAAGTACCGTCCAAAATTTAATCGAGAAAATCACAATAGACATAAAGATCATCGTTCCGATTTTATAAGACGAAAAGACCAGCACAAAAGGCAAAAGTAGATAGATCATCATTAATATCATCGCTTGAATAATCGGGGCGGCCATTTTGACTAAATACATTTTAGGGTAAAAACTACCTGACTCTAATAATGCCCCTACCGTAGCCGCTGCACCACTCCCGAGACTTCCTAAGCTGGTGTCATTATAGCCATTCAGTTTATTGAGCCCTTTAAAGTTATGCTCGTCATTACTAATGATAGTGCGCAAAGCCATATTCTCAACCGCCGTTCCAGTGCTACTACTCATGCCGGTAATGGTTGCTTTTAAATCAGTCAAAAAACTTGTGTCTATTTCACCTTTTAAAGCATTACGTAAACCACTGCCTGCTGATCCGCCTGAGCCTGTCCACCATTGCTGACACGTTGGCTTTCCATTGACAGGAATATAGACGCTGGGCATGTATTCCAAGTCACGGGCACTATCATAAGCAAAGCCAGGGATTTCTCTTTTCGCTCGCTTGTCCGCGTAGATAGTGTTCACCAAATACTCGGAGCCGATCCAGTTAATGTCATTGATCGGTAGGCTTGACGGGTAGCTCAGGTTTTTATCTAAATGCGTGGCCATGGCGGGTGCATAGCAGTCGTTATAAAAATCCTGTACCTGTCGTCTGAGCTGGGGGGATTTAACCCGGGTATTATTCAGTGAGTATTTCAGAAAACGTAAATCAGCATTACACGGAATCTTGACGATAATGGCATTATTAATCCCGCCAGAAACAGCAATCACAGCATACCACCACAAAGGTACCTTGGCCGTACCTCCGCCTAATGTAGTGGCGGTAAAAGTCGTGTCATAAGAGGTGCCGGTTGCGCCTGCCGTAACGGAAGCGGGCCCAGTGGAGCCGCAAGCACGCGTATAATTCAGTCCTGCAAAATTCAAGGTTATTAACGGTTGAGCCGCTAAAACAATGACCGTTAACATTGCGAAAATATCAATTTCGATACGTCTTAATGAGGTTCCCGCCGCATCTTTAGCCTCCTGACTTTTGATCGGCTCAACAATATTACGCATAAACATACCAATAAAAGGCAAGTAAGCCATCCCTGTGTCTTTCAGGACAGCCCATATTTCATCAAATATATACCAGCCAAAAATTGCTAAATAAAGTTCCAGATAAGAAGAAACACTCATAGACTTAAGCCCCCTAGATTGATGAAATTATCAAAAAAATCAGCCAGTACATTTTGTACTAACAGCGCCTCAATAATGAGTAACCAAAGCGCAAAACGCCACCGGTACGTTAAACAGAAGTGAGTTTTTTCAGGGCTTAAATGCGCCCAAGTACTGAATGCTTTTATCCAGTAAGGCCAGCCACCGATCAGGGCCATAAAAAGACCTAAGCGCCATAGTGAAAGAGCTGGCTTGGCAGCGGCAATCCCTTGATCCATGGTTTCATAGCCGTAGAAATAGTTAACAACAACGACCAGCCCCGTCACACATAAAGTACCTAGGATAAAAAGCATGAACAGGCATCGAGTGGCTGTTTTGATTCTGCTTCGGGTGATGTTTGTCTCCATGGATTATCGCCTTATGTAATATTTAGTTAGTAGCGCCTTCTTTAATCAGATTAATATCCTGATCAGGCGCTTTCATGTTTAATTTTCCGCGTTTTTCGGTTTGTTCCTGTAGCGACAAAATAATGCTCGCTGTTTTAGAGGCCAGTTCAGTACGAATGCGTTTTTCAAATAAAATATTATCAATTTCCTTATCTAATATAGTGATCGCCTCCTGACCATAAGTCATAGCAGGCGGCGCTTTAGAGATATTAGGTTCCCGTAAGCCCGTCAGCATGATGCGGCGTAAGAATAGCGCTTTTTCCAGTGTTCTGGACATAGCGACCTCAGAGGATAATTTGCTAATGGCAATCACGCGTTCACTCGGCTCTAACTCACGCACCGCCTTAATCACATCATAGTTAATCAGCGTATCTTCACTGGAAACCGCCGTCACGTTAGCAACGGTTAAAGGGGTAGAGCCATTCACCAAGTTCGTCATATCCGTACTAATGCTGGTGATTTCTTTTTGTATTTTTGGGGTAAGGCCATGCCCAGGGTTGGTTTCTGTGGCGTGATTGTCATTGGTTCGAACATGAATATCCCCCAATACTTCGACAGCCCAGGCTGAGGCTTGAGCAGGCGATGACCACACTTCCGTCAATCGCGTCGTTGCTGAGGGGGCGCTTGAAGTAGCGGCGGGACGATTTAGACTGAGGTTATAGCCAGCCTGAACGATGTCATTGGTTAATTTGATCGGGCCTTGTCCCTGCCCGCCTGAACGCGTCCCTTCTAGCCAGGGAATACCATTTTTACCGTTATTGGTTTCCACTGTCTTTTTAGCTTCATTAACATCAGAACTAGCACTGCCGAATCCACCCGACCCCATCTGTACTTTCCAATCCATTACCTTGGATAAATCAGTCCAATCTGAATACGGATTTTGACCAGCACGGATATCGGATTCGTATTGCTCACAGGATTGATCCGCTAAAGCGAGCGTCGCTTCCGCACCAATCTTGGCATTTTGGAATAAATCATAAAGACCCGGATTAACACGCTGTAGAACCAAGGATGGCAACCCTCCTATGGCTGATGTAACCGCTCCTACCGCACCATTAACAATGCCCGTACCGAGAGAAGTGATTGAGTTGAGTATATTGCTTAAACCCAGTGTGGGGTCGAACTTACCACAACTGTAGCCCAAGCCAAATTCTGACGAGCCTCCCAAATCATAAGAGTTGGCATTCACATTGAGAGGAGACGAAATAGAGCGAGCACCGCCAATATCGTAATAAAAAGCACTATTGCTACTATTGGCCGTTGGTGCTGCATAAGCCGTATGAGTCAGTACAATGAATAGCCCTATCGTCGGTAATAAGTGTTTTTTTAGTGAGAGATTCATAATGTATTCCATTTATTGGCATTTCTTTAAGGGTAGGACATAAAATCAATGTAAATTAAAAACCCCGCCTCTATTTCGCAGCAGGTATAGGGCCGCCATAAAATATAGGTATAGTCCCCTTCCTCTGATAAATCATCGTCGGTGCCGCTCTCACCAAAGACATCACAGTCTATGGAGAACTCAGGAGCAATAGGTTCCCACCAGCCTTCTTCGTTGGTGTTTTCAAGCAGTTCGCGAGGTGCCCAAGTAAACTTCTCATCATCAACAAAAATAGCGGGAGCACTCCCCAGATCATCGTTATAAATATGCGGTTCACTCTCTCGGGTAATAATATCGCCGACTCGTTGGGCAATAATCCCCGCTGTTTTAGGATCAGAATGCTGTATTGTCCAGCCTGTTCTAGGATACAAAGCCCCCCAGTTATTGCTGCCATCTTCTATCTCGCGCTCTCCTGGTATCCACGAAGCCGTATCAAAGGTATCCAGTCCGCCCCATTTCCACGAAGGTATATCCAATTCTGACTCAAAATAGATCGTGGTTTCTGATTGCGTCGGGCAATATATTTGACCTGCCAAAGGATTCCCTGTCGCCAGCGCCTCCTTGTACATTAAGTTGTCATGATTTCTATTGTGCGTATCAATCCGTTTTGGATCTTCTGCCCCATAAGTCTGAACATCTTGATCCGAAACAAAGCCTTCTCTATCCACAAACATAATGACATCGGGATTGAAATGACCGTACTTAATGGTCACTTCGATATTTAGAGGATAAGGCCAGATCCAGATACAAATACCCACGATCCGAAAATGTAAGCAGTCCGCTGCATAAAGCGCAGGACTCACAAATAACAAACCCAGTAAAATAAACCTTAGAAACCCCTTATTGTTGATTATTTTGTTCATAGTCACTGTCTCCTTTGGCCTGTTTTCCATTGCTGATAAAGTGCGATAGCGTCGGGTAGATGGGTTACGCCATAGACCGCAGACTGACCCTGATCAAATAGAACCACAGGAAAACGCTTAACGCCGTACTGTGTCCCGATAATGATCCCTTGATAGGCTTGTGAAAATTGTTTCTTTAAATTGGCTTTACCCATTGCATTAAAGCGCTGCATAATCATCGCTTTGCTCTGTTTAAGGTCGCCATTGGGTGCTAAACCTTTTTTAAAGCTATCTAGTAATCGCCTGGCATCATCCAGGTTATATAATTTCACTTGAAGCGCAGAGCCAGTGATTTGAGCAACGCCAGAAAGAGGGAACTGATCGTTATAAATCACCTCAATTTCTGCCTTCGCCCAGGCATTAAAACCACTGAGAGAGATGCATAAAAATAGCAGGATACAAAACGACTTTAATGGATGGGCTATTCTCATCACACACCTCTTTTTTTACTGATTTGCAAAGCAACACGCTCCACGGCTTCCAATTCTGTACAGCTATGCGCTTGCATCAGCTGATGTCGGTGTGATTTCTCATCCTTTTCGGTCATGGCCAACGCCAGTGCTAAGGGGGGTGGTACATTCCGAAAGAGCATTTTTAACTCATCGGTTAACATCACCCCTTCGGTATATTGCCCTGGAGATTTGCGTGCCGCCAACAGCATTTTCTTTTCTTCTTCAGACAAGTCCTTAAAGCGTGCAATCTGCTCAACTTCTTCTTTAGGCATAACGAGACACATCCACCACTCGAGCATATTGAGCATTTTTTTACTGGCATCAGGAAAATCTTCCAGATTTTGGGTCGCAATCCAGAACCAAGCACCGAGTTTGCGCCACATTTTTACAATTTTAATCACATAGGGCGCTAACAGCGGATTGGTGGTAATAATATGCCCTTCATCGGTAATCACAATCGTCGGACGCGCATCGTTTTGATGACGTTCCACTAAATCATGAATATGATTCATTAACCCGATATAGGCGACCGTTAACTGATCCTCATAGCCTTCTCTAGCTAAAATTCCCATATCGGTAATGGTGACATCGACATCAGGCCAGCGTATACCGGGGCGATTAAAGAAATGGCCTGCTAAACCATCACAAAAAAGAGACATACCATCGGCCATTTCATTAGCCCGCTCTAATCGCTTTTCAGATAAATCAGGTAACTTGCGAAAGGCATTGACCACATCTTCCGTTAATACTTGTTCGCGGCCCTGCTCAAAAACCGTTTTCGCTGCTAATAAAATCGCTTTACGAATCATGAGTCGGTCTGAGCGCGTCATGCGATCATCTTCGCGATGATCCCCGCCAGTAATCATAATACGCGCAGCAATTTCCATTTCACCCAGCAAATCCCGTGCAGCATCCGCATCCAGGTCTTCTTCATCGACATTCGCTTCGATCAGGGCTTCATCATCCAGTATGTTTGCGGTTTCTTTGCCTTTCGCTTGATAGGCATCCAAAAGCTTTAAGGCTTCACCAAAAGGCGGCAGACTGACATCCGCATTCGGTGCCATCGTGACTTGATTAACACTGACGCCTTTAGAACCAAGATATTGCCCTAGCAAACCAAATGAGTTGCCCGCCTCAATAATAAAAATACGCGGTCTATAAATCGCTATCATTTGCAGGATTAAATACACCAACATGGCGGACTTACCTGCGCCGGTTGGGCCAATGATCAAGGCGTGGGAATTTTTCTTTCTATCTTGGATATTTAAGGGGTCAAAGGCTAATGGCTCAGCCCCGCGATTGAAAAATGTAAAACCCGGGTGTCCGGTTCCGGTAGAGCGTCCATATAACGGCAAAAGATTAGCAATGTGACTGGAAAAAATCAGCCGTGAACGCCGCGCTTCTTTTTGATCATGCTCAAAGTTATAGGCCATGGGTAAGTTGCGAATATAACTATCCAATGACGTGACATCATCACGTTCCAGTATCGGCTGAATGCTATTGGCTAATAGCAGGGAATTCACTTCATTAATTTTAGAATGCAAATCCTCTTCGTTATCCCCTCTCACATATAAAGCGATCTGCACGGGAAATAACTTATTATGTTTGGCCATTTCCATGATCGCTTTATCGGCATCAGACGCCGCTAATTGTGCCTCAGCATAATCGCCGACAGCGCCTTTTTGCACTTTAGCTAAATGATTGCGCACTTCGTCTTGCGCCTGAACGATAATAGTCATCGACAACACTGTATTTTCTGGGGTTTCATCAAACACCGCTGAAATACGATCTCCGACTTGGCGCTCTGCCCCAAATAAACCAATATCAGGGATACGCTTTAAACCTTGAATAACAATGGTTTTATGCGGCAAGCCATCAAACCACCAAATGCCACGCTCCTGATCAGAATGCGGCAAGCCCAGCATGAGACTTTCTGAAAAGTCATAACCAAACGGCATTTCTTCATCCCCAGGATAAGGCGATAATTTAAGGAGTTCTTTGGTTTTTCCTTGCGTCGTTTCAGGCGCAGGATTAAACCATTGAAACATCCAATCATATAATTCATGCCCGCCACAGCGGTTTACCCGCATCCCTACCGACGATAGCGAAGCAGATAATTTAGCGGCAATCTCATTGAGTTCATCTTCTGGAGAGGCGTTTAAATAACTATAGGTTGCTTTAGTGGGTTTTCTACGTCGATACAGCGTCGCTCGAACGCGGCGTATTTGCCCACGCCAGGGATTTCCGGTCACAGTTTTATCTACAAATAAACCGCCACTACGTGATATATTGCTTAAGTGCTCCCCCATAGAATCCAAGTAAGCTTCGGTCAACTCGCTTCCTGCCGCTCTGGGATGAACATAGTGCCTAATGTCATCCATCGCACTCTCTAAATTTGCCTCATCCTGAAGGTAAACCTGGAATATCCAGGGCGCATGCATTTCTTCGGGTAATGAAGTCAGCGCAATTTGAATTTTATTACGTAAATCCGTCATAAAATCTGGACTTCTGGCCTCGGTCCCAACCGTTGTCAAGGTAAACAAAGCCCCGACACTGTAACCATCATCCAGTAAAAAGCACTGACTTTCTGCGCTGTATTCCATCCACGGCAAAAGATTAGTAAAGGAATCAGGGCGCTCGTACATCGAGCGCATACGTCCCTGGGTCGGTGATTTATCTGTTACTCTGCGCCGATTTTCAGTCACCGGCTTTTCGTTTTTTTTGGTCAATAGCTTTGTTAACATCATTAATCCCTCTCTTGAGGTTCGCCAGGCAAGGCGTATTCAACTTTCTCATACAAGGTAAAAGCCGTGGCATAACCAGGTACAGGATGCCTTTCAGATCCCGCTAAATGGGGGTAGATGTACATTACCAGTGTCGGGTTCGCTAATCGCGGGAAGAGCTGATTAATCTCATTACTGGCATCGCGTGTATAAGCAACTAAATCCGTATCATTATCAGCGATAGGACTGAACACTATTTCGGTTTGATCTGCTTCAGGTAGAGCCTTTTCTGGCTCATCACCCTCATCATCAACCTTTGGTAATGCTTGTCCGGTAAAGTGCGACTCATAGACCTCTTTCATCGCCGGCCCAGTTTGAGGGAGAATCGTATCAGTACGATCACTGGCACAACCTGCCAGTACATTAATCAAGGTACTGAGGGTTATTATTGTTAGTTGTCTGCGCATAACGTGTTTTCCTCCCGTTTATCTCGTAATCAATAGGTAATTCAGCATCGACGTGAACGGCTAACTCAACCCCGGTATCCACATAGATCACATCAAAAGACTGAGCCCCGCGCTCTTCTAAATACTCAGATACTTCATTAATTCCACCGGATAAAGCGTTATAACCGGCGTAGGTAGCTGAATCACCGGTAATAACCGAGGTAGAAACACCGCCAATGGGTGATACTGAGTTCGTGACTTCGCCTTGCGCAAAGGCTTGGGCAGCGGCAGAAGCCCCGGCGGCAAAAATACGCCCCGTTAAATAATCGGTCGCATTACTAATACGCTCACCCGCAACACAAGGAATACCGCGTCGATCTGAGATCCAGCCTAAGGATCGGTTGCCCTGAGAGCTACTTTGCCCCTTGCGCTGACTTTTTTCTTGTAAACTGCCATCATCCGACGATAAGGTTCTGATCGTGCCATCCGTAAAGACATAGGTGACGGAATGCAGCGAACCCCGCACACAAGAGAGCGTCCAATCGCCGGTTGCCATACCACTAAAAATCATGCCATCCAGAAAAGGCAGTTCAATCCCATTGGTGGCCAGATTATCTTTGCCAACAATAACTTTAAATGGAAAAGGCTCTTGGACTACACCATTTAAGGGAATCCGCCCAATTAAAGCGGTCATGCTGATTGAGCCAATCAAGGTGGAATTTCTAGGGACGGTATAAACAGGCTCTTCTGTTTCCTCTAATGCAGGTAATTTTGCTTTTTCCAGGTAACTGTCTACATCTAAGGAATTCGACTGGCTAGGATGCAATAAACTAGATACCGCATTAGTATTGATGGGATTACCTTTTTTATCGCGCTCTAAGCCTAAAGGCTCTATCCAAATAATGTCTTCAACAACTGGAGCCATGGAATCGCTAATAGCTCGCGAATCATCGAGCCCAAAACCTATAGGAATATCGCTTTGGGAATGCGTGCCTATAGAGACCTCATCCCCCTGCCCCATCTCTTCAATACGCGCATTAAAATAGTCCAGTTGTTGGGTCATTTCACTGATCGCTTTATCAACGCCTGAGGCAGGCGGCTTATCTCTTAATTCCTTGCGTAAATCAGCGCTAATCTTGGCTTCCATTTCATTACGTTGCCTGAGTAATATCTCATTTTGCTGGTTAAGTAATTTACCTTGGTCTTTTACCGCATCGACCTTTGCAGTCAAAGAACGAATGGTGTCGGCTGGCGAATCAACATCGGGTATGCCAGTCTTGGGAACGGCGGCTAATGTCGTTTGCGCTTCATTGGTTTTCGAGCAGGATTTTATGCCGACAAAAATCACCATAAAGATCACTAACAAGCCGACAAAAGGCAGGATCTTATTGGAATTCATCAGAGTACCTCATCAAAGGGTCGGTTTGAAATCAGGTATAAAGCGCTGGTATCTGCTTCTGATCCCTGAGCTTGTAAACGCCCCTGCTGAAAAGTGGCCGTCAGCCACCGGCCACGAATTTTTCGGGGATCAAGTGACAGTGGCAAATGGGATAGGTTTTTAAGTTCAATGGCTGTGACATACAAGAAACCGTTGCCCCAGGCTGCAATGGGTTTTGCATCAATATTCGCCCCATGGATTAAATGACGAATGGGATCACGGTTGATGGGGACTCTATGTACGCCTTGTGGTGTTTTTAGTAATCGAGCAGGGCTATAAAGCTGTTGCGCGGCAAAGCGACTGAGCCGTATATAACTGGGTGATACGGGATAACCTGCATTACCTGAAACAGTATTTTCTACAATAAGATCAGTAGATGCGTTTTTTAGCATAATTTCAATAGGTTCAACGGAAGCGCCTGTTTTTTTAGCCTGCAAATCCACAAGATAAATAACGCCCCCTGCTATCGCTCTAATTTCAATGCGCTGCGCAGTAAAATCCTCATGCGCTAGCCAATAAACAGTCGTGTTATTAATTTGGGTGCGCAGTTTATTATTCAGCTCACTGGGTAATCCAATCCTTACCGGTGATGGGAAAGTGATCATCCGCTCACTACCGACCGGTAGGCTTATTTTTAACGGGGTTTTATCCCAGAAAATACGCTCAACGGAATCATTAGCGAGCACACAGGAAAGGAACCCAAGTGGCCAACTCAAGCAAAGTATCCCCATTATTTTTTTAAGTATTCGCTGCATTACCTCTCTCCTTTCTTTGTTTCTGGCCTATTGTCCGCATTCAGTCTAACGGGCCCTGTACCAGAAAAGCCGTTTAATGCTAGACCCCAAGGATTAGTCTCTGGATCAATATTAAAGCGGGAGACTTTGACCGGATAACGAATATTGACACTTTTTACTTCCATTCCTTGTACATACTCATGGATATTAAAATCTAGCCAAACAATCCAATGACTCTCATCTTGTATATCAACTCGCCGCTCTTCAAAGCCTTGACCAGGAATGGGCTGAATAAAACGAATACGCCCCATGAGCTCGCCATTTTTACTGCGCTCATTCATATCTTTAATTAAAAACTCACGAAATTGCGGCGTAAGGTAAGCGCTCATGCTGTAAATTTTCTTACCGTAGTCGGCTTCTCCATTCTCGTTCCAGTGATTCAGCTGCTGAAAGATATAAGCCGTAAAAGCATAGATATTGGCATCAGAAATTTCATCAGCTTTCACTACCGCACCCGAACGAATATCCGGGGGAATATGGATGCGCAAATCAGATGAAGCCCCTTGCCAGCCATACCACATATAAAAATTAATCAGAATTAACACGCCAATAACCACTCTAAGTGAATTGATATGCGCGCTTAAACTGCTGTTAACATCTTTGTAGCGCATGGTTAATCTCTCCCTAACGACCAAGCACCCTGTTTTTGAATCAGCTGAGATTTTTTAATCCCCAGTTTATTGAGTTTAATGATCATAATATGTTGATAATAATTATCGGGGCGACCCCGCTTAATACGCTGAAATAAAGTTGAGCCGAAAAAAACCGTTAACAGTACGCCGACAGCCGAAATACCTAAACACATGGATATTGATCCAAAAAGAGCAGCAATAAGGACACCAAGAGGCACCCAAACCAGCACCCCCACCAACAGGATCATGCCCAATTCCGAGTTAGTGCTCCCGCGAAAAATAACGGGCTCACTATTTAAGCGGTCAGCTAAGGTCTCTGACGACTCTTCTTTGTTCATTTTCTTAAATGGTTGTGGCGGCTTCGCCGACTAAATAACTAATAAAAACCATGACTCCCGCTGAGACAATGGCCGTTAGGCCGACTTCGCCCCACTCTGCTTTGCCAGATCTTGCCTCATTGAATTTAGCAATCGTAATCCAGGAAATCCACAGAAAGGCGACGGTTGCCAACACTAAACCAATGACCAATCCCGCATCTTTAGCGTACCCTTTAATCAATGCCAACCAATCACCTGCGGCTGGAGCGGTACTGGGTGCGACAGCCGTGGGCAAAGCCGCTAAAGCTTGCTGGCTAACGGTGACACAAAGCAGCAGCCAAAAAGAGGCGGCTTTGCTATATATTTTTTTCATGATGTGTTTCTCCAATGAATGACTAAGGTATAAAAAGGTAGCCCACTAACATTGCAATGACAGCGCCTTTTGATGAGATAAATAACATCTGATAAAAGTCACCTTTACCCTCCTGCCATAAACGAAATTCAGAATAGACCAGCCACGCCAACCAGGTTAAATAAACAACCGCTAAGACAGCGCAAACCACTAACAAGATTTGTGAGGGGGCTATGCCGCTGGTCGATTGTTTAAACGCGGTGATTTGTGGACCATTCATTATTAATGCCTATAATCGCCTTTGAGCGGAGGAAAGCTGCGTGCTTGCGTTCTGGGTGCCGTTATATGCTCTTGTACGGCAGATTTAATGCGCTTAATATCCAGTAATAACCAGTCATACTGAAACTGTATGCGATCATCCTTATTCGATTGTGCCTGCGCGTCTTTAATTAACGGTAAAAGGGCATCTAACTCATGAGAAATCTGAGCTAACTTGGCATTTTCACCGTCTGAATCGGCATGAGCGAAATTTGCTACTGAAAGTAACAATAACTGAATAAGAAGAACCTGTTTAATCGTCATCATGAATATCTCGTGCAATAAATCTGAGTTCTATTGTCACGTATTTTCAGAAAAAACCTATCGAAAACCCTGTTTCAAAAAAAAACGGTTTTTATTCTTAAATCATTGGTTATTCTGGATAAAATATTAATGTAAAGGATAAACCCTACTTTGATTTCACAGGGTTTCTTGAAGACACATGACGGATAGCACAAGGAGATACTTAATTGAAATATAAATTTTAGAGTCATAAGGCATACTAAAGATTCCAATATAAAACCTTTTATGTATACTTATTATCTATAAGTTCTATGGGGGTTAAATTAATGTCAAAAGCAATAAAATTATCAGACCGCTTAATGAATGATGCCGTCATTAATGGCAAGGCGCAGCATAGAAGTGCGCCTAAGCAGATAGAGTATTGGGCTAGCATTGGAAAAATAGCCGATGAAAATCCAGACCTCCCCTTAACCTTTATTAAAGGTATTTTAACGGGCATAGAAGAAAGTAAAGCCGGCGATGTGTCAGATTATAAATTCGGATGATAGTCAAACAAACCAGTCTCTTTAAGCGTCAAGTTAAAAAGAGGCACCGTACTGAAAAAGAAGAACTTGATAAGGTAATTAAATTTATCCTGTCTGACTCTGTATCGATGAAATGAAAATGTGAGATCTAGTGGGTGTTCAAGTTCATAGATATAAGCATAATGCTCAACAATACCTCATTGCTTATACATACATTGATGGTGAATTCTTGCTCACCTTTATTGGTTATGGGACACATGAAAATTTTTATCGTGATCTTAAGTATTGAGCAGAATTAGTAACGAGCGATATTTCAATTAGCGGGGGGGGATAGTGAGATTATCACTGCACGCTATCGCCCCAAACCAGCCATTGAACTTTTTCAGTCAAGAGACTGTAAATTATTTTCTGTTAACGGCTACGGTCGAGTAGACGAGTTCTTCCGATAAGCGAGTCAATGAGTCGATGATACTTTTATTGTACACTTCGCTGCACGCAGCTACTGTGTGATTTCTTACCATTGCTCTATTCTCACCAGTTGTTACCACGCCCCTCTCAGAACCGTGCTTGCGCTATTTACGCACACGGCTCCTCGACAACACACTTCACCTT
>ENA-ORXI01000644-ORXI01000644.1-sediment-metagenome-genome-assembly--contig:-NODE-644-length-28920-cov-7.385189_pt1 | contig 28920 bp, 24 predicted proteins | sample MGYA00237861_ERZ511468 | MGnify/ENA primary metagenome ERZ511468 (study PRJEB26299, sample SAMN06266213) | sediment metagenome | isolation source: Hudson Canyon methane seep mesocosm | place: USA:Hudson... | reverse complement strand
CAAAATGGTATTTTAGTGATGTCTGGCCCAACAGGTTCAGGTAAAACAACAACACTAAATAGTGCCCTTCAAGAAATTAATTCGATTGATAAATGTATTATCACGGTTGAAGATCCTGTTGAATATGAAATAGAGGGTGTTGCACAAATAAATGTTAACGCTGCTCAAGGTTTAACGTTTAACAAAGCTTTGAGACATATTCTTCGTCAGGATCCTGATGTTATTTTAGTTGGTGAAGTTCGAGATAGTGAAACTGCAGAGACAGCAATACGATCTGCTCTAACAGGGCATTTTGTACTAACAACACTTCACACAAATGATGCAATAACAGTGATTGCCAGGTTAAAAGATTTAGGCATATCTGATGCCCTAATGGCGGATTCATTGAAAGGACTTGCTGCACAACGATTAATTAGAAGACTCTGCCCAGACTGTGCGACAAAAATTCAGACAGCTGAAAATAAAATTGAACAGGAATTTATGCGAGTGAATAACAGTCTACCTGCAAAACGTGCTCATGGCTGTGACACCTGTAATAATTCTGGTTTTTTAGGACGTATTCCTTTACTTGAAATCTTAGTTATTGATGAGGTTTTAGCTGATGCGATCCGTACTGGTGCAGCAACAAGACAGTTGATATCACTTGCTAAACAGCAAGGAATGCGTACCTTAGCTGATGTTGCAACAGAACATATTCTTAATGGCAACACAACTGTTGAAGAGGCATTTAGAGTTCTAGGAAAAGATATTTTTCTAGAAGTTGAGTAATTCTCTTGATTCGCATAATTTTCGTATCAACATTGAGCCTATTATGTTTGCTCTCTCCTATGGCAGGTGCATTTATTCATACACCATGGACAGAAGATCTTTATCAGTATTTGGGTAAAACCTACGATGCTGATGTTGAGAAACGTGCTCGATATCTACAGAAAATAATTCTTACTGATGAGTCGGTTACTGAGCAACAAATGATCACTGATGTAAATAATTTCTTTAACCAAGTTCAATGGGTGTCAGATAGCCTACACTGGGGAGTCAAAGATTACTGGCAAACTCCACTTGAAACACTGATTGAGTTTAAGGGCGACTGTGAAGATATTGCCATTGCTAAATACACATCATTACGTGTGATGGGAGTGCCTGACAGAAAACTCAGCTTAGTTTATAGTTATACCAATGGTTTACCTCATATGGTTCTTGCCTATTATGAGAGCTTCGATTCAAACCCTTATATCCTTGACAGTTTTAATAAAAATATTCTGCGTGGTGATGAAAGGAGCGATATTGTGTCGATATATGAATTTAACAGTACAACAGTATGGTTAACTGACAAGCATTTTAATAAGTTAGGTAAAGGAAGACCAGAGCACTTAGCACTTGAAGATGAACTAAAGCTTCGACTTGTAAATAACCGACACCTTTTACAATCACATAATAACGGTCTACCCGTTGTTCCATTTAGTACTGATACACTGTAGCTCCTATCTATGATGAAGTCCCTACACATTAAGTCGTGAGGCTTTCATATCTGGGTCTAGGCACGGAATCAAACCAGCACTATTTTGAAGCCTAAGGGGGGGGGCTAACTACCTTGCGTCTAAACCTAAGTCTCCACCTATGCATTCTACAGTTTTAAATGAAGCTAATAAGTTAAACTAACGACCGCTTTTGGCACCGAACGGACTGTCAGATAGTATCGAAACCTTGCTTTAAGTGTGTCAAATTAAGTCTTAACTTAAATACATGTAACTAGATTCACCTTTTGAACCAAAAGGCTTCTCACTTCATTCAAAAATAGATTGATTTCAGCATAACTATCATTGAATGAGGCTATCGCATACCATGATACATTCTAGGCTCTTTTCATAACGGGAAAATCATTCATCTGTGATATTAGGTTTTTCTTGGAGTGTTATTGGATATTTAAACGTCACAGCCCCCGTTGACTCATCTGAGAATAACTCTTTGGCCACTCTAGCTTTACCAATCTGAGATTCCAGAACATATAGCGCATCATCGTGTGGTATTCCTGGCTCGCCAACCACCGTGTATGTCGAACCTGATCTTGTTCTACCTTTACCTGTTTCTTTATCAAATTCCTGAATTACTGTGCTAACGCGTCCTAAAGCATCGCCAACGCTGAATCCGATAAATATCTCGCCATAACCTCCATCAGGCAATTTAACACAAACAATATTCCAGCCTATTAACGTTACATCTGCTTTATCCATCGTCATTAACATAATTTATATTCTCTTAGAAGTTGTGTTCTATTGCTTGAGGATAACCACATCTAATGGATACCCCATCAACGGTGGCCACCCACACCTAGATTATTGAATCTCAGGTCAGCTCTATTACCCAGTTGGGGTTAAACGGAATTGGAATATTCTCATGCTTGTAACCAGTCTGGTTACTAACAAGTCTGCACTTGCCGATCATTGTGTCGATATTCGAGTGTGAATGGCCATAGATCCAAAGATCGGCTTTACTTACTAGGTTATCTAGGTCAGATAGAAATCCAGTCGACACAGGGCCATAGTCATAGTGTAGATGTTGGGTAATTAGGCTTGGAGCATGGTGAGTTATTACAATCGTCGGTCCATCAAAGTCTTCGTCTAATTTATTCATTAACCATGCTTTAGATTCTTCATGCAAACTCAAAGCATCTTTAGGTAAAAATGGAGTATTATTTCTTCTAATCAGTCGATGATCATTTAGGCTAACTTCAATATAAGCCATGTTTATTTCTTGCGACTCCGTTCTATCGCCCATGTAGTCTGTCCAGAGGGTCATGCCTAATATACGCACACTTTGAAATATAAGTTCATCATTTTCGAGAAAATGTAAGAGTGGAATTGTATCGGCAAACGAGCGCATTGCTAACAGTAGTTCATCATAATCATAACGGTAATATTCATGATTGCCAGCTATATAAATAACTGGCTTGTTATGGATTTGTGTCTGCATTGCTGCAAACTCTATTCCCTTCATTCCTACACCGATATCACCTGCTAATACGATGATATCGCTATCAGTAGGTTCAATCAGGAAGCCTCGTCTGGACTCGAGGTGAATGTCGGATGCAAATTGTATTTTCATTACTTTTACCCTTAAACTAATTTGAGGTTCAGTTCATACCGCTCATTCATGCAAATAAGTGCTTCAGCATTACCTGTAGCATCTTCAACAGGGTCATGAGTATGTTCTGTGATGCATAACTCTCTACAATGAGCTCGGATATCTACTCTCAATCCTTTGTACAGAGAGTTCAGGTTTAGTGAGCTATACCCAAAAGGATTTCTACCAAGAAAATGATGGAAGTACCAGTTGATAAACTGCCAGTCAAAACCATTGTTGTCACTTATAAATATTGGCTTGCCGACAGAGTTTTCAGTCAACCAACCTTCAAATTCAAGCATGACAATCCTAGGATCAGGAAAAGTCACAACCTGATCTCTTCTAAACCCACTAATTGCTAAAGCCTCTGGCATCCAATTATTAGATATAGGTCTAAGCTGACCTGAAAATATTTCCTGCAAATTATCATCTCTCACGATGACAGCCCCAAAACTGATCATCGAATAATCTCCTGGAATAGGTCCATCGGACTCAATATCAACCATCACGTAGCTCATTTATCTCTCCTCAAAAAGGGGTGTTAGTAGTATTGTTTCCATAATATTCACGAATGATTTGCCACATGATCTGGAGTTGTTGAACATCCACTCCGGCCCGATGTCTATGACCAACAACTTGCTGCCAAGCCCGATCATTAACTTTCTGTAGCTCTTGCTTAACCTGTTCAGGCGTTACTGGCTGATCATTCATGACTTGTTCAAGAGATGGCTCAAGATGAAGGTGCAAACTAAAAACATGCCATACATCACCTAGTTTGAACTCCATCTCGTTACCAGTAGATTTAAATAGCTTTTCACACCAATCTAAGTCGTACTCAACGCAGTTAGTCAGAAGAATTCCTCCATTGAGAACTTCATTCATACGTTCGGCTACCCATGATGCAGGCTTTCCTTCTTGGGACAACCTATTTCGGGATAGCCCGTGAATGGATTGTGATGACCTACTCCAATCCCTCCATCCTTCTACAGAGTAGGGATTGATAAGGTGACTTTCTCGAGTTCCATCTTGGTTTGACCAAGCGACTTCGATTGGATAGCTATCTGGGTTAAGGCTTGAAGCTTCGAAGTCTATAAACAGGAGTTCACTATTTAATTTTGAATAGAGAGACACATAGTTTTCTACTGCTCGCTTAGCATTACCAGGCCCTGAGTAAATGCCTAGATTTAGAGAGAGGCTTTCAGAACAATTGATTTCATCATCAAATAACTCATTAAGATCTACCAGTTCAAATGAGTGAGGTACATCATTGAAAAAGCTTTCATATAGCTTGATATTGTCAGATAGATTCTTAACATAAAGTTTTGTGCCTGATAACTTTCGAGCAACAAGCTTTGAGACATAATGAGCTAGCGAACCATCTATTCCAGAATCTATTGGTATTTCTTGAAAATCGATAATACCTTTGTCATTTGACCAAGCAACTTCAATTTTAGGGTATAGAGGACCTATTGGATAATTGCGTGGTGTATCAGGTGGGGGAAATGTGATTTCAAGAAAGTTTGGTAACACTTGTTATCTCCATCGGAATTTAGGCATGGAGACAGAGAATAACAATGAACACTATAGGTTGCAATGGTGTGGTTTATGTGGGAAACTCGGGGTTGGTTATCAGGTATAAGATAAACAATATGTAAGGCTGTAGGGGGATCTAGCTGCTATTGAGACCCCTAAGAGTAAGCTTTGGCGCATGAACTTAAGAGCTTGCTAGAATACGACTCTACTCGATCCATGATATTTATTTCTGCTTAATTCATGGCTGGGAATTCACATAGAATATTAATATCCAATAAATCATTCTTTTTAGTATTAAATATGGAGTCGACATAGAGATCCCCGCGTTCTAGTTCATAAATATAGACTAACTGATCATATCTAAGGTTAGGTTCTTTTCCCTTTAATATGCGTTTCAATGGGGACATTTCCCACTGTTTAGATTTATTAAGTTTGCTTGGAGAGACGATATAAACCTCTTCAATTATGGAGCTACTGTCTAAATTCAATTCTAGTAACTGAGTGATGCTGTGCATGAAGTAGATTAGCGGAGCATAATCTTCACTTGTAGTGGCACAAACAACATAAAACCAGTGGTTAAAATTGAATCTCGTAACGTATGTGCATGCCAGTATCTCTGCTGACACTAAAACATCACAAGGTGACATCATTTTACTATCATCAACTACCTCAAACATCTCCCTTCCTAATATGCAACAAATGAACACTATAGATTGTAGCACTATAGTGTTCATTAAGGCTAAATCATTGACTTAATACTTAGTAAATTGAGATTGAGATATGAATATCAATAATGCCTTTGGGGTAGCACTGAAACAGGCAAGAAAGAAACGGAAAATGAGTCAGGAGGACTTTTCAATTATCTCTAGTCGAACCTATGTTAGCTCACTAGAGCGTGGATTGAAAAGTCCAACCCTAGAGAAGGTGGAGATGATTTCTTCTTGCCTTGAAGTTCATCCACTTACGCTTCTAGCTCTTGCATATTCGAAGTCTAATGGTGGTATATCATGTGAAGAATTGATTAATAAGGTTACTGTTGAGCTAAAAGAGATTGAGGCTTAATATTTTCTTACGTTATTGAGGATTAAATACGGAAGAATTACACCTGTATTTTATTTTGTATAACTGCATTTTGGGTTATATGTAATCTCGTAGTCTGCTCGCAAGCTACTATCGTTGCATATTTTTGTGGATAATGTTCTCTAAATCAATGCTGAGAAGGCTTGTATAAAGATCTTTTTAAGAATATGTACTTGTGGTGCCAAAGTCCAGTTGAATTCCATCTAATAAGGATAACCGTATCTTTGGGTATCCTAAATTATTACACCGCTGATTTTCCCTTATTTTTTTCTAAACCTATCAAGAGTCGCATCATCTAGAGTCACGACTTTCGATGCTCTTTCTTTAGATTTAGCTTTGGCCTTAAGTAATGGTGATTGCTCAATAAAACGATCAGGGTCAATATCGGCCTGACGAGCTACAATTGCTGCGTATGCTAAACGCTCACGTTCATGGTCAAGCTGCTGTTCAAGGACTGCAATTCGAGCCTTTAAATCAGCAATCTGCTGGTCTTTGATACTTAGTTTTGATTGCTCTATATCGTAGTCAGTTTTTTTGTTTTTGTACTTCTTAACGAGCTTCCCTACTCGAGTGTGCTCTGAACGAAAACCTTTGTTACGCCAAAGTGTCGGCTTGGAAACGCCTAAAACTTCTTCAAAGTACTTCCATTTAAACAATGAAGGCTCAATAACTTTTCGCTCAAACTGGCTGAGTAATTGAAATGCTTGGTTCCAATTTTCTTTAGAAACGGCCATTAGTCACCTCCACATTGAAAAGGGCAGTCATCAGGGTATGAGCCATCTTTTTTGAATGGCAGCAGCTCAAGGTCAGATTTTCCAGTATGCATTAGACGTTTAGCCAATTCGACAACAGTCTTGGCATTATCGTAAACCTTTATTTGATGCTTTAAATGCTGCTCGATAGCGATGTTTCCAGTTTCGTCTTTTAGTTCAACCAACCGTATTATTTCGTGCTCAGTCTTATCTTTGAGATCCTTAATTATTGGAATTGACGTCGGATCTTCCAAGTCAATTATTAAGTATTTACAACCACTGCCATCATTACCAATGAGGCAACGAAGATGATACTGACAAGGGTTTAACTCAAGTGACTGAGTACACATTCCCTGTGGTGTATAACTTACTGTTTGCAGGTTCTTGTTGAGAACATTGTCAATGACCTGCTGATCTGAGCCGCGCTCTTTGAGTAGTCCAATTTGTGACGGCAGTTTACCTAGGAATCGACTGGGTTGCTTATCCATAGCTTGACCTATGATTTTTGCTCGCTCTGTTCCGGTATTATGGTCGTAGTGCTTGCCTTGTTCGTTTTTACGGCCCATAAGTTTGTTTACTAGTGACTTCTGTGCGCCTGATCTAAATAGACTTGTAGAGCGCCAGTGACGCCCCTGATGTGATTGCCACACACCATAAAGGTCATCTGCACCATTAACATTGAAACGATGAAAGGCACTCGGATATCGGTCATTACCCTTAAAGAAGTAATATAAAGCGTGATACGAGAGCACTTCAGGGATATAGCGAAGGGATCGCTTACTCGCAGAAATTCTCATCGCACGAATGAATAAGTAATCTGAGATTTTTTGTTTCACTTTGAATGACTGAGAGCTGATATCAGACGAGAGTAATTTAAGTTCCTGTCCATCGGTATCACTTTCATGAAGCCTAGCCAATTGATCTTCTTTTTCTACATCGTTCAGCTGATTAATGATGGCGTGATTAGATTCAAAGAATCGAGTCAAAACAAACTTGCTTATAGAGTCAGTCTTTATTGCAGAACCAGACGTTATGCTGTAACGAACCGGACTATTCGGGTTTCTAGCAAAATCGACTTTAGTAGCAATTTTCTTCTTCCCTGAAACCACTAAATCTGGGTTAGCTTTTTGTAGGTCATTATGGTTGGTATTCCATGGGATGTCGGGGAGAAATCGATGAAGGTCAGTAACACTAATTTCATCTTTATCGAGAAAACCATAAGCATATTTCTTTAATGCGTTGCTTGCCTGCTCTTTCGACATAGCTGTCGGTGCGCGTCCCTTGCCACTGAATGATTGTGGGTTAAATGTGTAGCAAGTAGCGGTACTTCCTTCAAGCTCACTTACTAAGTTGGAAATATCTTTGTCGCGACCTTGCTGGCGAGTTATCTCCCGGCCATGCAGTATCGTGAGGAACTCTTGTTCGGTGATATAGTTTGAGCGAAGACTTATTTGCATTTTCACAAAATCGAGAACTGACTGCCCTATAACGGTGTAAGAGTTCTTTTTAGCATCAATTGGGGTAACTTTCAGGGATAGCCCCCATTTATGATATGCCTTCACTTTGTCGGGTGTATTTTTCGCTTTTGATGAGATTGGCAAAATATTTGTAAGCTCTGATAGTTCATACTCATGAGCCGGCTTCACCTTGACTTTTAACTCCCAATATTTAAGTGCTTCTATCTCCTTTTGTTTAAGAAAAGTACCAAGTTCATCCACGAGTTCATCCATATTTGACTCGCGGTATTCAGAACAAGCTTTGAGTGCACTTGTGACATAGGACGATGTACCCATTTCTTCAATCTCACTAGCGTATGAGCGGATATCTTTTGTGATTTGGATGATTTTTGTATGCACATCAAGTATCAGTTCTCGCCAATCTCCAAGCACGTATGTTGGAATGGGCTCGGCACCTTTTTCTCTCCAGACGCGACATAATAATTTTCCCTCGTGCTCGAAGAGACAATCTTTGGATAATCTTAAGACTTCGCCTACTCTTAGTCCCAAGCCATACTGAAAAGCTTGGGTGTAAACCGATAGCAAGTCATTGATTGAATCATCTGAATTATCAAAGCTTTCTTCAACTTTATTTTTCAGTTCAATAATTCCACGAATCAGTTCAGGCTTTGGCATCCGATCTTCAATAGCCTTAAATTTCTCACTTTCATCACTATTGATTAGACGTTGTGGAGCACGGATTATATCAATCTGAGAGGGCAGAACATGCTCTTTATCGAGGTATGTTATGAGACTGTTAAGGTTATTAATTTTACTTCCAACATTACTGCCTGATTCTACGATTCTTTTCCAGATATCTGAGTATTTTTGCGAACTGAGCTCACTCAAACACTTTATGTTAGCTCTATGAAGATCTCTGCCGGCATCAGCGAGATCTCTGATTCTAGAGTACGAGAGCGGTTCAGTCTTTAACCGGTTTCTCCATAGAGCTGACAGCACAAATGATTTGATAATTTGATCTATTAAAGTGTTATATGCAGGCTTGTTTGAAGCTTCTCTGAAGTAGAGTTTTTTTCCTTTATATTGCCATATGCTGCTTGCATACTCCTGCTCTTTAAAATGTGAGAGCTTTGTAAATCTCTCTTTAGCTTGGCCTTCAATACGACTCAAGTTATCTAAAGCGCTCAGGCTACGCTTGTCATGAATGTTAACGATTTCAGCCATCTAATTGTCCTGGTAATGCTAATGATTTATCTTGTATTGAAAATACATTTTGTCCCTCTGAATAAGCTATTGCAGCTATACAGCCTGCAACAGCTTCATCGAATTGGTGTGCCACTTCTCTGTTTGAGATTTTCTTTGCTACATCTGCACGACCTTTAAGCGAATCAAGTTGACTTTTATGTGCTTCAGTATTTTTATTGGGGCAGAATTTATCACATTGATAGCATGCTACGGCCGGTTCTAATGTACATGGGGAGCCTTTCTGACATTTGCCGATTGAGGTGGCGAACTGGGGCTCAATGATCTCCTCGCCGTATATATTCCCTGTGACTTCTTCTTTACGCCAGGCGGCGGTGAAGAATTTATTTTCAATTCGGTCTAGAGTTGACTCCTCTAGAATTTCAAACATTTCATGAGTGTAATGGAAGTAGTGCTTTACACTGCCCTGACTTGAGTGATCTAGCAGGTTTTGAACTTCTATCTCAGTCATGCCTTGCGTGACAGCATTTGTTCCTAAGGTGTATCGGAAACGATATGCGTTCATTTGAAAAGGGAGTCCTGTTCTGGGACTATTGGGTAGTAGTTCAGCAATACAATCTAGTCGGTAGTCAATTTGCTGAGAGCTGATGTGGTGTGTGACATCTTCAAGGTTTGCAGCAATGAATTCCTCTTTGTATCTATGTTGATTAATGATTGTTTTTGGGGCGTATTCGCTAGACTTAGACATTATGTAAGGGTGATTTTCGTTACTGGACCAAAAATATGAGTGACGCCTCATGATGAGTGGAGCATTAGACAAGTTCAGATTTGAACCCGAATAAAGGTTGTAGTGAACCTGAATCAATTGAATTATCATCTCTCTCAGTTCACTGCTTACCAAACGTTCTGTGAATTCAGTTCGCCGGTACTGATGTTTCTGTTTTACGCGAGGAATCCGAATATACGCAAGATCTAACTTATTATCTACGATGAAATCTGACTGTTTTAGAAGGCTAATCTGAATTGGCCTAAGCCCGAATTCCAGACAAAGTTTTAGGACAACTCGATCTTCAAGATGAAAATCTGGATTTAATGCTGCTGATTGAAGAATACGCAATTCTTCTCGAACGAATGGACCATTCTCTGCATCTAGGCTGTAAAGTGCTAGATATGAATTCTGATTACTTCCAAATGTAAGTTCTAATACTGCTTCACATATATCAAGATCTAACCCCTCAACTTCGTAAGCCATAAACCAACGAATGAGGTTACGTAAAGGGGCTATGTCCCCCGCACCTTTTTTGTGGGCGTTGAGAACTGTGTCCTCTATCGCTCCATTCAGATCCTGAGTGTGCTTGTAAGTTGATGTAAATACGTTTATTAACTTTTCGTAATGATAGAGAGTTTTCGGCATATAATTCCCCACTAAGTGAGCTAGGAATGGCCTCATCACTAGGTCTAATTCTTCATCACCAGTCATGAAACGACGAGGATGGATTACTATAACTTCACTATTAGTATCCAAGACGTTGATTGAGCCGAGGTAGTTATTTGAGTTTGCAATTTTGGTCTTGATCCCCAGTCGAGAAACAACAGTTTGATAGCGTTCAGGTATTGAATCCTCTTCAAATACTGAAATATCATTACTACTAATGCTATTTTCTAAGCTACTCATTCCTCGTCCTCTTTATCAATGCCCATGATATTTGATTGTAATTTCACATGAAGCTCAGCAACTCGCCGTTGAATAGAGCCCTTAGGGTAATGAGCAACCATATTAGATCCTGCCGCCCAACCACCGGCATACTCTTGCATCGTCGTCTTAATTTGCTGCTTTCTCATCGGTCCCATATCTTCAAACTTTTCATCCAATGATGTACTCAGGATGTCGTGAAAAGTATTTCTCAATATGTGAGGACAGAGATAGCCTTTAAATTCTGGGTGAAGCTTGATTAAAGCTTTTATTGATTCATTTGGTGCATTTACAGATAGAGGCTTACCGTCTCGTATGGAGAGAAACATATATTCACTCTTGTGAGCATTTTTAAACTGAGGTCGGATCTTAGTGATGTAATATTCAAATATTTCTACAAGCTCATCTGCTAACGATACGATTCGACCATTAGTTTTAACTTGAGGGATCTCTTTTCTGCCATATCCCTCAAAAGTTCTATCACGTTTAACAATGTCAAAATACTTGTCTGATCTTGAGTTACCTGAAAGATAGAAGTCTCGCACTCTAAGTCCAAGAGTTTCCCCTTTGCGATTTCCAGCAAGAATTAGCGTCAAGAAAAAGCAGAAGTTCCGCCATCTTACTTTTTCATTCTTGTAAGGGTTTATCTCTGAGTATGGAGCAATGGCGGCGAAGAATTTAGCCTGCAGCTCGAAATTTAGACCAAGCCTTTCTTTAGTTTTTCCGTTATGAGGACTTTTATTGTTTATCTCAAAAGCTTTTTTCATGCCCTCTAATGCTATTCGAGAAGCTTGAAGCTTTCCAATCTCAGTAACACGACTCTGATAGAACGTAAAGATATAATCAATAAAATTAGCGATAGTAGAAAAATAATGTTGAAAAGTGGTTTGTGCCACTAATTCACCTGTCTTTTCATTGCATGATATGAATGCATGCAACATTTCAACCTCACCAGTTGTGAGTCGCTCAAGTGCTGAAAAACGTTTGACAATGTCGATGTTGTTAGCAAAGCAGAATAGATAGAATTTTCTGATTGACTTTGCTTCCCGTTCAATCGTTGTTAACGCTTTCCCTTTATTGTATTGATGGAGAAAATACGGTGCGCTAATTAGATCAACTTCATCGTCTATGATAAGCAACGGGAAGTGTGCTCCGTTAAGATGTTTAAACTCAGTTGCTTTGACTTTGATTGATAGATTGCTCACACGCATGCTCAAATATGAAACGAAATAATTTATATATGAGAATAAATGTATATTTTTAACGCAAAGATGTCAACTATTTTGTAACGAATATTATTGTTTACAGGAATGATATTTATTCTGTATAAAATGAAACGTTTTATTATTTTCTCATAGAAAGAACAAGCCAAGTAAGGACGGGAGGTATCGGTCCTTACTTGCAGGAATGTAACGATTAATAACCGTTCTTTAGGTTCAACCTACAACAGCACCTAGTTTGAAGATCGGTAAGTACATCGCAATAACCAAGGTACCAATGACAACACCTAAAAACGCCATGATGAGAGGCTCCAATAATGCCGTCATATTGTCTACCGCATCATCCACTTCGGCTTCATAAAAATCAGCTACTTTACCTAGCATGGTATCTAATGCTCCTGATTCCTCACCGATAGCAACCATTTGGATCACCATATTGGGAAACAGCTCAGTATTTCTCATCGCGATATTAAGCTGTGTACCTGTAGATACTTCATCACGCATCACCATTGTGGCGTCACTAAAGACAATATTACCGGTCGCGCCAGCAACCGATACCATCGCTTCAACCAGTGGCACACCGGCTGTAAACATGGTGGCAAAGGTACGTGCAAAACGGGCAATAGCGCCTTTTTCCATAATAATGCCAATCACTGGGACTTTTAATAACATCCGATCAAAAAATTGTTGTACCTTGCGAGAACGTTTTTTGGCTTCCATAAGTACATAAATCGCTCCGCCGATGCCACCAAAAATTAACCACCACCATTGTTGGAATACTTGTGACACGCTGATAACAAATTGGGTTAAACCCGGTAGCTCAGCACCAAAACCGGCAAAGAGTGATTCAAATTGAGGAATTACAAAAATCATTAAAATAGCAGTAACGACAAAGGCCACTACTAAAATCGCAATGGGGTAAACCAAGGCTTTTTTAATTTTTGCTTTTAAGGCCTCGGTCTTTTCTTTATAAACAGCGATTTCGTGCAGCAATGTTTCTAAAGTACCCGACTGCTCGCCAGCATTAACTAAATTGACAAATAAATCATCAAAATGATAGGGGTATTTTCCTAATGATTCGGCTAGGCTGGTACCTGATTCCACATCGGCTTTAATGGCTAATATCATATCCTGCATACTGGCATTTTCATGCCCTTCACCAATAATCTGCATTGATTGCATTAAAGGCACACCAGAAGACATCATAGTGGCAAGCATGCGACTGAATACGGCAATATCACCTGGTGTTATTGGTGGTTTTTTAGCTGCAAACAGATCTTTAGCTTTCTTTTTTATCTTTATAGGTATCACACCTTGGCGGCGTAATAAGGCTTTGGCAATATTGATGTTAGCGGCTGATATTTGGCCTTTGGTACGCCGACCTTGTTTATCTGTTCCTTGCCACAGAAAAACGGGATCGAGCTTTACTGCCTTTGTCTTTGTCTTTGCCTGAGCCATTATTTACTCCTTGATTACACGGTTAAGTTCTTCAAGGCTAGTGAGCCCAGCTGCCACTTTTCTAAGTCCAGACTCTCTTAAGTCGGCAATGCCTTCTTTTTTAGACTGATCGCCTAACTCCATTGAATTACCACCATCCATAATAATACGTCCCATTGCCTCTGAGATGGGCATCACTTGGTAGATACCCACTCGTCCTTTATAACCTAAGGTACAACTGTCACAGCCGACGGCTTTATATATGTTTAAGCCTTCTTGAATTTGAGCTTGAGTAAAACCTTCTTCTAATAAAACCTCTTCACTAAGGTCTTCCTTTGTTTTGCAATTACTACATAAGCGTCGTCCCAGTCGTTGCGCAATAATAAGCGTTACCGCAGATGCGATATTGAATGGGGGCACACCCATATTGGCTAAACGAGTTAAGGTTTGTGGTGCATCATTGGTATGTAGAGTAGAAAATACCATATGACCTGTTTGGGCGGCTTTAATCGAAATCTCAGCTGTTTCTAAGTCACGAATCTCACCCACCATGATGATATCTGGATCTTGGCGTAAAAATGCTTTTAAAGCAGATGAGAAGGTCAGGCCGACGGCTGGGTTGACATTAACCTGATTGATACCGGCTAAACTAATTTCAGCAGGATCTTCCGCGGTAGAAATGTTTCTATCATCCGTGTTTAAAATATTTAAGGCAGTATAAAGCGATACTGTTTTACCACTACCTGTTGGACCCGTGACTAACACCATGCCATAAGGCTGGTGCATGACCTCCATAAATATTTTCTTTTGATCAGGCTCATAACCTAATACATCAATACCTAGTTGGGCACTGGTTGGATCAAGAATACGTAATACGATCTTTTCGCCAAATAATGTCGGACAGGTATTAACACGAAAATCAATGGTTTTTGTTTTGGACAATTTAAGTCGCATACGACCATCTTGTGGCACACGTCGTTCTGCGATATTCAGTCGGGATAATACTTTTAAACGGGCCGAAATTCGACCTGCGGTTGAAATCGGTGCCGTTTTAACCTCATGTAACATGCCATCAATACGCGTACGTACACGGTATACTTTTTCATAAGGTTCAAAATGAATATCCGAAGCCCCCGCTTTGATGGCCGTGGTCAGAATGCTTTGAATAAAACGGACAATCGGGGTTTCATCCGCATCAGAAGCTCCTGAATCATCTTTGGCAACCTCTTCAGGTCCCATTTCCAGATCATCAAAATCCTCATCACCAAAGTCATCCATTTGACTAGCACTGGTATCTAAAGCGCTTTCTATGGTGGCGGCTAATTGCACTTCGTCAACCAGGATCGCTTGTGTGGCTAAGCTGGTATTAAATTGAAAGGCGTCTAATGCTTGTAGATTGGTTGGATCTGACAAGGCAATATAAAGTCGACTGCCGTGTTGATATAAAGGTAATGCATTATGTTGGCGAATCAGCTTTTCATCGATCAGACTGGTCGCTGCTAGTTCCATATTCATGGTGTTTAAATCAAAAAGAGGCACACCAAATTCTTGTGATGCCGAGGCCGCAATTTCTTTACTACCTAGAATATTTTGATTTACTAAGTAACTTACAAAGGGTTGATTTGCTTCTTTGGCTTTTTGTTGTGCAGTTTGAGCATCACTTTCATTGAGTAATCCATCACTAATAAAACGTCTTGCTAAACCACTGAGCCTGATTGGTGTTTCCATATTTGCCGCTGCAACCTCGCACACTATTATGTTCAGTAAATCATGAATAAGGACCTATCTTATGTAACTTCAAAGATTAATTCTAGTTTCTAAGTTGAGGCGATCAACTTAGTTCCCGTATATACTGCTGTCAATGAGGATATTTATAGGGTGAGAAAAAATGCAAAAGATGAAGCTCTGGAAACGATTGGCCGTAGTCTGCGCACTACTGTCTTTATTAGTCGCATGTGGCCAAAAGGGTGATTTATATTTACCAGAAGGCAATAGTTTAATCAGTTGGATAGGTTAGGTTTAAATGGATCACTTTCAGTATAAAAATGGCGAATTAACAGCCGAGAACGTCGCTGTATCGGCGATTGCCGAGCAATTTGGTACGCCCACTTATGTTTATTCTCGTGCAACATTAGAGCGACATTGGCATGCCTTTGATAGCGCTTTTGCAGGTATGGCCCACTCTGTTTGTTATGCGGTAAAAGCAAATTCGAACCTTGCTGTGTTAAATGTATTGGCTCGATTAGGCTCAGGTTTTGACATCGTTTCTGCTGGAGAACTAGCGCGCGTTTTAGCCGCAGGTGGACGTGCAGATCGCAGTGTTTTTTCTGGTGTAGGCAAAACAGTTGCGGAAATTCAGTATGCATTGCAACAAGGTGTCCGCTGTTTTAATGTGGAATCGATTGCTGAATTAACGCGAATTAATGAGGTGGCCGGAGAGCTTGATATGCGCGCGCCGATCTCAATTCGAGTTAATCCTGATGTTGATGCACAAACACATCCCTATATTTCAACAGGTTTAAAAGAAAATAAATTTGGTATTGCGATTGATTTAGCTGAACAGGTGTATCAACAAGCGCATGCCATGGCGAATTTAGACGTGGTAGGCATTGATTGTCATATTGGCTCACAGCTCACCTCGGTATCTCCTTTTGTCGATGCTTTAGAGCGGGTTCTGACTCTAATAGATTCTTTGGCAAAGCAGGGAATTCAACTATCGCACTTAGATATCGGTGGTGGTTTAGGTATCCGCTATCAAGATGAAACACCGCCAAGTCCTGCACAATATTCAGCCGCATTACGTGAATTGTTAGAAGGGCGTGATTTAGAAATATTGTTAGAACCTGGCCGAGCGATTGCGGGTAATGCTGGGATTTTAGTGACCAAAGTTGAATATCTAAAACCAACTGAAGATCGTCATTTTGCCATTGTTGATGCGGCGATGAATGATTTACTGCGGCCCGCCTTATATCAATCATGGCAGGAGATTCAGCCTGTTATTGAGACAAGTAATGCTGAGCCTCAGCAATACGATATTGTCGGTCCTATTTGTGAGACCGGTGATTTTTTAGGTAAAGATCGTGCTTTAGCAATTAATGCCGGTGATTTATTAGCGATTCGCAGTGCTGGAGCGTATGGTTTTACCATGAGTTCAAATTATAATTCTCGCCCTAGAACAGCTGAAGTAATGGTGGATGGAGATACCGCTCACCTGGTGCGTGAGCGAGAAAGTATTGAGTCTCTCTATGCTGGTGAGCACCTGCTAGCAGAGTAATTATCATGTTGAAATTTAGCAAAATGCACGGGCTGGGCAATGACTTTATTGTTATTGATGCCATTAATCAAAAAATTAATTTAACATCATCGCAAGTACAATTTCTGGCAGATAGACGTCGAGGCATTGGTTGTGATCAATTATTATTAGTCGAAACGTCGACACAAGAAAATGTCGATTTTCGTTATCGTATTTTTAATGCTGATGGTAGTGAAGTCGCGCAGTGTGGTAATGGGGCGCGATGTTTTGCCCGCTTTGTACGAGATAAAAAATTAACGGATAAAGATACTATCGCTGTTGAAACTGCATCAGGCGTTATTTATCCTAGTTTGCAAGAAAATGGTGATGTAACAGTGGATATGGGAGCTGCTCGTTTTAAGCCGGCAGATATTCCCTTCATTGCTGAGCAACAAGCGACTAGTTACGTCATCTCATTGCCAAATAAACAGACGGTAACAATTGCTTCGGTTTCAATGGGCAACCCTCATGCTGTCGTGCTCGTAGATGATATTGGTACTGCAGAAGTAGAAATATTGGGCCCCATGATTGAAAGCCATAGTCAATTTCCTGAGCGAGTGAATGTTGGTTTTATGGAGGTGGTGAGCCCGCAGCAGATCAACTTACGTGTCTATGAACGTGGCGCAGGTGAAACAGAAGCCTGTGGTACCGGCGCATGTGCGGCGGCGGTTGTGGGAATTCAGCAAGGTTTGTTAGCAAAAGAAGTGATAGTAAAGTTACCTGGTGGTGACTTAACGATAGTTTGGGCTGGTAATGATGATTCAGTGTGGATGACTGGACCAGCAACATATGTCTTTGATGGAGAAATTGCGTGGGCGATAGTCAACAAGTATTAACTGCAGAGCAGATCAAACATTATTTAGAGAAAAATAGTGATTTTTTTGTTACTCACCCTGAAGCATTGGAATCAATTCAGTTGGCAGATGCACCAGAAGGGACGATTTCTTTGGCGCAACGCCAGAGTGAACGATTACAGGCAAAAAATAAGCAGTTGCATCAACAATTGAGCATGTTGATTGATAATGCTCGCCAAAATACAGTATTACAAACACGGGTTCACCAGCTATGTTTACGTTTAATGGATGCACCTTCATTGGCTGTTTTATTACCCATGTTAATGAAAGAGCTTAAACAAGAATTTAAGGCGGATGAAGTTGCCTTGCGCTGGTTTTATGCCGGTAATGTTGAGCCGCAACTGCCAGAAACAGGTGAGAATATTGTGCCACAACATGCTGATGCAGATAACTTACGCATTTTTGATCAATTATTATCACGGCAAAAACCGGTCTGTGGCCGTCTAAGCAAGGCGCAAAAAGAACTACTTTTTGTCGATAAAGCAGATAAGGTTCAGTCTGTTGCTTGTATTCCTTTAGGTCATGAACCTTGTGCAGGTTTATTGGCAATTGCCAGTTATGATGAAGACCGTTTTCATGCCGATATGGCAACAGATTATTTAAGTTTTCTTGGTGAAGTGACAATGCGTTTGTTACGGCCATATCATGACTTCGGTAAATAAGCTGCAACAAGAGGTCGATGATTTTCTGCAGTATTTAAGGCAGGAAAAACGCTTGTCTCCACATACCGTGACTAACTATCAGCGTGATTTAAAGCAATTGCTGCTTTTCTGTCATGAAGCTGAACTACTTAATTGGCGAATGATAAAAAGTAGCCATATTCGTCAGTTTATTGCCCAATCACATAGAGCTGGCTTGTCAGGCCGATCTATTCAGCGTCTTTTATCTGCCATCCGCAGCCTGTATCGTTTTTTAATTCGTGAAGGTATTGTAGATAATAATCCCGCTCAAGCCGTACCAGCACCTAAAGTTGAAAAACGACTTCCTTCAACACTGGATGTAGATCAAATGAGCGCGTTATTAGATGGCGCCATACCTGATACGCTTATTGCTTGTCGTGATCATGCCATGATGGAATTATTTTATTCTTCCGGCTTACGTTTAGCAGAGTTGGCAACACTCAATAGTAGAGATGTCGATTTTGGTGACCATTTAGTTTATGTCACGGGTAAAGGTAATAAAAGTCGTGTGATACCAGTGGGGTCACAAGCGCTAACTGCCTTGAAAAAATGGCTAGAAAAACGCGATGAATTGGGCTTTTTTGAACAGACCGCATTGTTTATCACCCAGCATGGCAATCGATTAGGTGTGCGCTCAATTCAAAAGCGCTTGAGTCATTGGGGTAAGAAACAAGCGATCTCAGATAAAGTTTATCCACATCGTTTGCGCCACGCCTTTGCATCCCATATGTTAGAAGCAAGTGGCGATCTGAGAGCAGTGCAAGAATTACTCGGTCATGCAGATATTTCAACGACACAAATATACACCCATGTTGATTTTCAGCATCTTGCAAAAGTCTATGATTCAGCCCACCCTCGTGCAAAGAAGAAATAAGATGTATCATGTATCTATGCAAATAATTGTGACTAAGTCCTGATGAAAGTATTACTGGCGGAAGACTCAAAAACTAATCAAATATTAATCCGTGCTTACATTGAAGAAGCGGGTCATGAGATTGTGATTGTCAAAGATGGTCAAGAAGCAGTCGACCGTTTTTCAAATGAGCGCCCTGATTTGGTATTAATGGACATTATTATGCCCATTAAAGATGGTATTGAGGCTGCACAAGAGATTAGAGCGCAGTGTGAACAAGAAGGCGATTGGGTACCCATCATCTTTTTGTCGGCAATGACTGAATCAAAAGATATTGCACGAGCGATTGATGCCGGTGGCGATGATTATTTGACCAAGCCAGTTGAAGCCATTGTATTAAATGCAAAATTGCGTGCTATGCAACGCATTGCTGATATGCGTCATCAGCTACAGCAAGCCAACCGTGAATTACGCATGATGACAGTGAGAGATGGCCTAACAGGGATTGCTAATAGACGTCATTTTGATGAAGTGATCAGCAAAGAAGTTAAACGTGCCATGCGAACAGGAACCTCGGTCGCCTTAGTCATGTGTGACATCGACTTTTTCAAACCGTATAACGACAATTATGGTCATCAATCAGGCGATGATTGCTTGAAATATGTGGCTCGAACGATTGCCAAGGTATCGAAGCGCCCAGGCGATCTTGTTGCACGTTACGGTGGCGAAGAGTTTGCCCTTGTTCTGCCTGAAACAGATCTTTCCGGTGCTCTAGCTATTGCTGAGGATGTGCGCAATGCGGTGGATGTGCTTAACTTATCTCATGGTTATTCTCTAGCTGCGGATCATGTCACCATTAGTGGTGGTGTTATGGCCATTAGCCCGAGTAAAGGTGATGAAATTGAAGCCATTGTTAAACAGTTGATAAAAACGGCTGATAAGGGATTGTATCAAGCAAAAGAGCTGGGACGTAATCAAATTGCTGTAGCAGAGTCAAACAGCTAGTCTGAATGTATAAGCTTGTGGATCTTGTTTGTCTCTATGACTGATATTATTGTGGCAAGTGTTTTAATCTAGAATAAATCGATGTCACCCACTGTGTCTGAAGAAACTGATTCAAAACGTATCTTTTCATCAGCAAGTTGATCGACTAAATGAGTTAAACTTGCACTTGCTTGTTCAGCTTGAGCAAAGCTGCTGAGCAACTCTGTTTGCAGTTGTTTATTTTTTTGCCAGTCCTGTCTGACAATATCCATGACCTTATGTACACCGTTATGTACAAGACTATGCGGTTCCGCAATGGCTGCATAGACGGGAAGGTGACTATATTGAGACTGTCCATCACCACTGTCATACCATTTGCCAAAACGACAGCTATGATGATCGGCTGCGACTGCTTGCCCAGAAGAACCTTCAGGATCATTCGTTTCAACAGCATAATAAGCACGTTGCATATAAATCATATGGTCCACTTTAATTAGGGCTGTATTACAAATTATTTGTGTATTCGACACCATTTCATAGGTTTTTTGAGCTCCAGCGGAGACACGGTCAAAACTCACTTTAAATTCATCGATAAGTTGTTTAGAATTAGCAGAAATAGTGGCCATTGTATCGGTGTCTTCAGACATGATTTTACTAGCAGATGAGAAACGGCCGATAATTTTAGAAATCTGTTCTGCAGCATCTTTTGTGGTGCCTGCTAAATTTTTTACTTCATCAGCAACGACGGCAAAACCACGACCATGTTCACCTGCCCGAGCAGCTTCAATAGCGGCATTTAGGGCGAGTAGATTAGTTTGATCGGCCACCCCAACAATCATCGATACCATCTCTTTGATTTCTTCACTACTTGCTGCGAGTTCTTGTGAGCTTGCTCGCATCGCAGTTGATTTATCTACAATGATATTAAGGCGTTCATGTAAGGTATTAGCATTACCTTGATTATTGATAGCGCTTTCGACGGAATCTTTCGACAGCTCTTCTACCGTCAACATATCATTGGCAATCGTGCCTAGATCGCGTTGACTATGAGCAATGTTTTCTAATAGATTTTCAGATTTTTGTTTGCCTAGAGTGGAGAACATTTCATCTTGTTGCTGTTTCCAATAAGAACTTGCTAAAGAGTCAACAGACTTAGCAATATTAGCCAGTTGCGGGTGATATCCTGAGCTGATACCTTTGCTTAGTGGCTTGCGGTAATATTGTTGCAATTCGGCCGCGCTAAATGAGGACTCAGATTCACGCATCACCGCTTCAACTTGGTCAATGGCATTATTTAATAACCAAGCAAGCCCATAAAACGGATCATCTTGTGGAATATGTGTGACACGGTATTCCAATTTACCCATGCGAATTTGGTGTAACATTTTGATAATATCTTGCATGGTTGCTGAAGCCAGAGTCTGCTCTTCTGAGCTCAAAAAAACTAAGGTGGCAGCAACAACAATGCTCAGCAAGAACCATTGGCTAGCACCATAGACAAACACTAAGGTTAAGGCCTGTAAAATGACTAAGCCCACTAAGAGTATTTTTATTGTTTTATTAGGCATGAGTATAAATAAACTCGTTATATGAAAGACCTTCAGTTTCGAGTATATTGCTCAGGATTTTGAAGGAAGCATCCATCGCTTCTTTACTGCTGCTGTATTTTTTTTCTTCGGCCACCATTCGTTGGTAAACAGGGGTTAATATTTCAATTATTTTTCGACTTGGCTGCCTACGTACAGAGTAATAACCAATCAATTTCCCGTCATCATAGCTAGGAGTGACATTGGCAAAAGTCCAATAATAAGCCCCGTTTTTACATAGGTTTTTTACGATGCCAAAAAACTCTTGTTTGTTCTGCAATGTTTCCCACATAAAACGATAAACAGCACGAGGCATGTCAGGGTGGCGAATAATATTGTGAGGCTGGTCAATAAGATCTTTTTCTTCATAACCTGAAAAGCGAATAAATATTTCATTGCAGTAGCTTATTTTGCCTTTAGCATCTGTTTTAGAGACGATAAAGTCCTTGTCATTCATATGGATTTCTTCAGATGTTGGTGTTACTTTTGTATTCACACTATTACTCATGTTTACTTTGCAAAAGGATGTGCTGAGAATTGTAGCAATATCAATGCCATATCACTATCTAGAGGGTGTGACGGGATTTGAGTGAAATGAGCTAATGGAAGATAAAAAAATAGCGGCACAAACTGCCGCTATTTAATATGTTTTAAAAGATGTTGTACCAATCTAAAATAACAGTGACCAACCGAGTTCCAGTTGATATTGCTTCATTTCAATCTCAACCGATTGAGTCGGACTAATCGCACCAGTCACACTATAAGACGGTGCAACCATGGCGGCAAAGTTGATTTCTTGGCGACCACCATCAAACTGTTTGGTGAACCCAGCGGTGAAATGTTGCTCCATTACACCCGGTGCTAATATATTAAAAAAGACTTCAGAGTCTGGAATCGGTTGATTGCCATGACTGTAACCTACTCGCCATGTCCAATTATTTGCAGCGGCATATTGCACGCCAAATTTAACCGTGGTCATATCTTCCCAGCCAAACCCGATGCCGTTATTACCACCAAGACATGATGGCGATGTTGCAGTTGTCCGCATCATGCAAGCGCCCATAGCAGGCATCATTGAGTGACCAACAGCATCAATAGAGCTATACCACGTCTTTTGAACATCTAAAGCCAGTGTTAATTGTTCTGTCGTTTTCCAGGCAAGCCCTATCGTTGCTGATGCGGGAATATCCATATCACCTTGCTGCGCAAATAGTCCTTTATAGTCATCAAGTTCACTCATATAGACGCGAGAGCGGTAACCACCGCCTAATGTGATGCTGTCAGCGACAGGAAAGATAAAACCTAGGTTAATACCTGCACCATAAGAATTATCGTGACCATTGTCACTCAGGCTATCTGGCGAGTTAGATAAACCAGCAAAGCTGTTAATGCCGCGCGCTTCAAAACGTTGGTAAGCCAGAATAGCGGATATACCGATAGCTGCATTATTATCAAATCGATAAGCAAAGGTGGGTGATAAAAAGACCTGTGCTAAATCAACACCTGATGTGCCTGCGCCAAATGTTCCGCCATGGCTCTCGGAAGCAGAATAGTCAGTATTCATACCACCATTACCATACAGTGTGAGTGAAATTGATTTATGGTCATCTAATTGCTTTGTAATTCCAGCCTCTGGCAAAACAAAATAGTCTCGGTCACTTTCAACTTTACCAGGTGCGAGTGCTGCTTGTGGTGGCGCTGATGGATTGCCCCTTACTTCATATTGACGACGAGGACTAAATAAGGCCGCTGTGATATCAAAGCGATTGCCGACAAAGGCAATACCGGCAGGGTTTGTAGCTGCTATTAATGCGTCTTGTGGTAATGCAATACCCGCACCCGCCATGCCACGAGATTTGATGCCATAACCATGGGCAAGGTAACCATTGGTAGCAAATGCGGGTGAAATAAAGACGGCAAGTAGGCTTGCTAAAAGAAGTTGACGTAAAAACTGCATGGGAAGACTGCCCGGTAAAATTAAACGAAGCGCGCAATTCTACCGGAAATAGATGCTCATGACATCTCTATTAGTATTTAATTATTAAGATAAGCAACTATTTTAAAACAAATTAATGGGCTTGCTGCCAATTATCGCCGGTATCGATACCAACCTCTAAGGGTACATCAAGTTGTGCAGCATTCATCATAAACTGTTCTATCTTCACTTTAGCGGCATCGACTTGATCTAAAGGGACTTCAAAGACGAGTTCATCATGGACTTGCATAATCATACGAATGGCTGAGTTTTCAGTCTGTAACCAGTGAAAAATATCTATCATCGCACGTTTGATAATGTCAGCAGCCGTACCTTGCATCGGCGCATTGATTGCGGTACGTTCAGCATATTGGCGGCGCATTCCATTGCTGGCATTAATTTCAGGCAGGAATAGGCGGCGGCCAAATAAGGTTTCAACATAACCATCCAGTTTAGCTTGCTCGCGGGTAGTATCCATATACTGTTTTACGCCGGGGTAACGTTCAAAGTAAGTGGTCATATAATCGGCAGCTTGATGGCGCTCGATACCTAATTGCTTGGATAGGCCATGAGCAGACATACCGTAAATCAAACCAAAGTTAATCGCTTTGGCACTGCGACGCTGATCTGTTGTCACCTCATCAAGTGATACATTAAAAATCTCAGCGGCAGTATGGCGATGAATGTCTTCGCCCGCAGAAAAGGCCTTGAGCAGGCTTTCATCTTGTGACAAATGCGCCATAATGCGTAATTCAATTTGAGAATAATCGGCTGCCAATAAGATAGTGCCTTCAGGCGCTATAAAGGCTTCACGGATACGGCGACCTTCTTCACTGCGAATAGGAATGTTTTGTAAGTTTGGATCAGATGATGACAGTCGACCAGTGGCTGTGACAGCTTGATGATAAGAGGTATGGACACGACCTGTTGAACGATTGACCTGTTCAGGTAAACGATCGGTATAGGTGGATTTGAGTTTACTCAAACTACGATATTGCATAATCACTTGCGGTAATTCATAACCGTCATCAGCGAGTTCTTGTAATACACTTTCCGCAGTCGAAGGCTGGCCCTTAGGTGTTTTTTTCAAAATAGGGATGTCTAGTTTTTCATATAGAATGACGCCCAGTTGTTTCGGCGAACCAAGATTAAATTCTTCGCCAGCAATAGCAAACGCTTGTTGTTCAAGTTTATCGAGTTTATGGCCTAATTCATCACTTTGTTGTTGCAACATCCAAATATCAATATTGACACCATTACGTTCAAGACAATTGATCGCTGCTAATAGTGGCATTTCAAGTTCAGTGTAGACTTTTTCTAAGGCTGGCACAGCTTGTAATTGAGGCCATAATGTTTGGTGTAATTGCAAAGTGATATCAGCATCTTCGGCAGCATAAGGCGCCGCTTGTTCAAGATCAATTTGATTGAACGTCAGTTGCTTTTTGCCTTTGCCAGCAATATCTTCAAAGTGAATAGTCGCGCGGCCAAGATATTTTTCCGCTAAGGAATCCATATCATGACGTGTTGCCGTGCTATCTAAAACATAAGATTGCAGCATGGTGTCATGCTGAATGCCTTGTAGGTCGATATCATGATTGAGCAAAATATGACGGTCGTATTTTAGATTTTGACCGACTTTGAATTGTGTTGGATCTTCTAACAGAGCTTTGAAGGAATTAAGTACATGGTCAATATTTAATTGCTCAGGTGCTCCGATATAGTCATGGGTCAAAGGCAGATAGGCTGCTTCGCCAGCTTTAACTGCAAAGGATAATCCGACAATGCGAGCATCAAGGTAATTAAGGCTAGTCGTTTCGGTATCAAAGGCAAATAAGTCTGCGTCTTTTAATACCTGTAGCCAATATTGCAAGCGATCTTCAGTGAGGATTGTTTCGTAATGCTGCTCTGTTGGTGCTGCTGGTGGTTCGAATGATGGCTGCGGTGCCATGAAATTAGGTTCATCACGTGTTGTCTTGTCAGCTGCTTGGACGAGGTCTTTAGTCCATGTTTTAAACTCAAGACTTCTAAATAAATCTAATAAAGCGACATTATCTTGTGGTTTTAATATCAGGCTTGTTGGTGTGTCATTGAGTTCTACATCCAATTTGATCGTAGCAAGCTGATATGACAGTGGCAGATCTGCTGCCGCATCACGTAATTTTTCACCCATTTTGCCTTTCACTTCATCGGCATGGTCAATTACACCCTGTAAAGAATCATATTGCTGCAATAATTTGGTGGCTGTTTTGGGGCCAACACTAGGTACACCAGGGATGTTATCAACTTTATCTCCCATTAAAGCGAGATAATCAATGATGCGATTAGGAGCAATTCCATATTTATCTTGCACGGCTTGAATATCGGTTGTGGTATTGCTCATGGTGTTGATCAAGGTCACATGTTCATTGACCAATTGCGCCATATCTTTATCACCGGTTGAAATGACGGTGTCGATTTTGAGATCAGTCGCTTGTTGCGCCAAGGTACCAATAACATCATCGGCTTCAACACCATCAACCATCAATAGCGGAAAGCCCATGGCTCGAACAACATCATGTAATGGCTCTATTTGTTCGCGCAAATCGTCTGGCATCGGCGGGCGGGTTGCCTTGTATTCCGAATACATGTCATTACGAAAGGTTTTGCCCTTAGCATCAAATACCACGGCAACGAGTTGTGGCTGATAATCACGCAGAAGTCTGCGCAACATATTGACAACACCATAGACTGCGCCGGTAGCTAAACCTTCGGCATTAGTAAGTGGTGGCATTGCATGGTAGGCACGATAGAGATAAGACGAGCCATCAACGAGGATAAACGGTGCAGTTGAATTCATAAGAGTGTTATTTGCTTTTTATGTAGTAATTGATGCTTTAATCATCGTATCGGAAATGCTATCTTTACTATAACTATTTCGGAGTTACGATCATGTTTTATAAAACACCTTTTGTGTCTATTGTATGCGCTGTTGCATTAATTATGACAGCTAATGTTTTTGCGGATGCTGATATTGGCAAGCCACCAGTCCTTCCAGAGCCCTTAGCAGATGGTAAAACGATTGAACCTGAAATTAATATTATCCAAAAAGAAGACCGCACAATTGAAGAATACCGTGTTAATGGTCAGCTTTATATGATTAAAGTGACGCCGACTATCGGGGCCCCATACTACTTTATGGATACCGATGGTGACGGCTCTTTAGAGTCTCAACAACATGAATTATCAGGTCACTTAGTGCCTAATTGGATTTTACTTCAGTGGTAATCCCGCGTTTTTAGGTACAGGTTTTTATGTCAGTTTATACAGAAGTCGGACGCGATGAATTAATTGCGTTTTTGAGCGATTATACCGTGGGTGAATTAGTGTCTTATGAAGGCATTAGTGATGGTATTGAAAATACCAATTATTTTGTTAATACCGAGCAAGGTCAGTTTGTCCTGACCCTGTTTGAGCAACATGAGTTTGATGAACTGGGCTATTTCCTTGATGTGATGACCTTTTTCTATCAGCACGATATTCCCTCAGCCCATCCTGCCGCCGATACGCAAGGCCGCTATCTGAAAACCCTATGTGGCCGTCCAGCCGCATTAGTGATGCGTCTATCTGGTCGAGGAGTAAGTTCTGTTGCCACAGCAGCACAATGCCAAGCGATAGGTGATGTTTTAGGAAAAATGCATAGTAAAAGACAGCAGTTTGAGGCAAAAAGAACCACTGAGCGCGGCCATGATTGGCGTCAGCAGATGGCAGAGAAAGTGTTGCCCTTACTTGATGATGATTCAGCTTCATTATTAGCAGACGAATTAGCCTTTCAAGCTGAATATGCAAATCTAGACTTACCTTTTGGTGTTACCCATTCAGATTTATTCCGCGATAACGCCTTATTTGATGGCGATGAATTAAAAGGCATCATTGATTTTTATTATGCCTGTGATGAGTATTTGCTTTACGACGTAGCCGTTGCTGTAAACGATTGGTGTGTTGATGAGGACGGTTTGATTGATGCTGGGCGTTATCAGGCTATGATGTCGGCTTATACGAAACAACGGCCACTGACAGCTAAAGAAAATAAGCATTTAAATCTTGTTTTACGAGCCGCGGCATTACGTTTTTGGTTATCACGCTTACAAGACAAACTCTTTCCTCGTGAAGGTGAGTTAACGCAAATCAAAAATCCAGATGCCTTTTTGAAGATCCTTAAACAACACCGTGAACATTAAAGCTGTGTCATCGTTGCCCGCCTGCGGGAGAATGACAAAGCATAAATTGCTATGACAATACGTGTTTTAATCATCAAACTCACCTCTATGGGCGACTTAATGCACGCCTTGCCTGCCCTTACCGATGCGGCCAAGGCGATGGTTGATATTGAGTTTGACTGGGTGGTCGATCAAGCTTTTGCTGATGTGCCCTTATGGCATCCAAATGTAAAGCGGGTGATTAAAACAGCACATCGACAGTGGAAAAAACAGCCTATCACAGCATGGAAAGATGGTCGCCTACCTACGTTCTACCAGCAATTGAATGAACAGGACTATGATGTTGTCATTGATCTGCAAAGCAATCTAAAAAGTGCTGTGGTGTCATGGTTATCAAAAGGCAAAGTTCATGGCCTAGATAAAAATTGTTGTCGTGAAAAACCGGCACATTGGGCCTATGATTATCGCTATAGCGTTAACCTCAAACAGCATTCAATAGAAAAAATGCGTGAGTTTATGGCGCAGGTTTTAAACTACGAATTAGCGAGTACTCCGGCTGATTATGGCGTTGATTTAAGTCGCTATACCTTGCCACAACTAGATTTTGAATTACCTGAAAAGTATTTATTGTTTGTCCATAATGCCAGTTGGCTGACAAAACTTTGGCCATTAGAAACGTGGCAACAGCTAGTAGAAAAAGCAGTTGAACACGGTTATTCAGTTTTATTACCCTGCGGTAATGAGGAAGAATTTCAACGCGCTCAACAGATTGCCAGCGTTGATGCTGACGCCTATGCTTTGCCAAGACTCTGTTTAAATGAAGTGGCCGCGATTACCCATAAAGCACAAGGTGCGGTGTGTAGTGATACTGGCTTAGCTCATTTAGCAGCGGTATCAGCCCTGCCGACAGTAACCATCTACGGTGCAACCGATACACAATTAATTGGTACTTATGGCCAAAATCAGCAACATATAGTCAGTGATTTTGAATGTGCACCTTGTTAT
>ENA-ORXI01000643-ORXI01000643.1-sediment-metagenome-genome-assembly--contig:-NODE-643-length-28930-cov-21.913631_pt1 | contig 28930 bp, 32 predicted proteins | sample MGYA00237861_ERZ511468 | MGnify/ENA primary metagenome ERZ511468 (study PRJEB26299, sample SAMN06266213) | sediment metagenome | isolation source: Hudson Canyon methane seep mesocosm | place... | reverse complement strand
AAAAAAGGTCGGCCTGTGTTTGAAGATTTGTTGTATCAAAATGTGCGTCAAGTAGGGGCAAATTCTTCACAAGATACTGAATTACCAACAGGTCTACAATTAGGCTCTGGTGTGCGAGTGGTTGCCACTGAAAAATTACATACGCAAGGTAATTTGATTCAAACGGAAAATTCATTGGATATTGCGGTGCAAGGTCGTGGATTTTTACAAATTCAAATGCCGAATGGTGATATTAATTACACGCGTGATGGCTCATTTAAATTAAGTTCGACAGGTGAAGTAGTCACGTCAGGTGGTATGAGGTTAGAGCCTGCTATCACTATTCCTAATGATGCATTATCCATTACCATTGGGCGTGATGGTATTGTGACTGTTTTACAGCCAGGTACACCTACACCCACTCAAGTAGGACAAATTCAAACGGTAAGTTTTGTTAATCAAGCAGGATTAGATCCTATTGGTGAAAATTTATTTAGAGAATCAGTCGCAAGTGGTGCACCGACCGAGGGAACACCCGGTGAGAATGAATTGGGTTCGTTATATCAAGGATCATTGGAAACCTCGAATGTAAATGTAGTGGAAGAATTGGTAGGTATGATTGAAACACAACGTGCCTATGAAATGAATTCAAAAGCGATTTCAACCACCGATGAAATGCTTTCTTTTGTTACGCAGCAATTATAAGGATTTAATACGTTGATGAAGGGTTTAAAAATAGCATTAATTGCCAGTAGTGTTTTATTAACAGCTTGTGAAACAATGCCAGATCGTGACCCAGAATTTGCACCGGTTAATCCGGGAGCATTACGACCTCCTGAACAAAAAACAGGCTCTATTTATCAGTCAAATTATGATATGCGTTTGTTTGAAGATCATACTGCTAAACGTATTGGCGATATTATTACCGTGCTTTTAAATGAACGTACGCAAGCCAGAAAAGATGCGAATACGGAAATAAAGAAGGAAATGGACTTTGAAATGGCAGCACCTACACTTGCTGGCGTTGATCCGGCTACTTTTTTAGGTAAAAATATTTTTAATAATAACATTACCTCAAATCGTGAATTTAAAGGTGAAGCGGATAGCGATCAAAGTAATAGCTTAAGCGGTAGTATTTCAGTGAGTGTGGTAGAAGTTTTGCCAAATGGTTATTTAAAAGTACGCGGTGAAAAACGCGTTACGTTGAACCAAGGTAATGAGTATATTCGAGTGTCAGGGATTGTTCGTCCTGCTGATCTTGATTCTAATAATAGTATTTCCTCTAATTTAATAGCAGATGCGACCATTATGTATGTCGGTGATGGTGCTTTAGCCGAGGGAAATCGTATAGGCTGGGCTGCTCGTATTTTTAATCATTGGTTATTTCCTTTTTAATAATCAGTTTTAATTTATTTAAATAGTTCCTTTCTATTTCTAATCAATTCGGATTAAACATCTGTCTTTATCTAGCATCGCATCATCACTTAACGTTGTAGGCAGTTTTACTAAATTATGAAAAAAAATAAATTTTTAAAAATCAGTGCATTACTTTTTTTAGGTTTACAAAGTCCTTGGGTAGCTGCTGAACGCATTAAAGATATTACGGATGTCGCAGGGGTTAGAGATAATCAGTTAGTCGCTTATGGTTTAGTGGTTGGTTTAAATAAATCAGGTGATAAAACTAAATTTACAGGGCAATCTTTACGTTCGATGTTGTTACGGTTAGGGATTACCTTGCCCGCTGGGCTTGATCCTAAATCAAAAAATATTGCCGCTGTCTCTGTGAGTGCAACGCTGCCTGCTTTTATTAAACCCGGACAAAAAATAGATGTTACGGTATCATCAATGGGTGATGCAAAAAGTTTACGCGGCGGCACTTTATTAATGACTCCATTAAAAGGCGCTGATGGTAAAGTTTATGCAGTGGCTCAAGGTAATTTAGTCGTCGGTGGTTTGTCTGTCTCAGGTCAAGATGGTTCAAGTGTAACCGTGAATAACCCTTCTGTAGGGCGTATTTCGGGCGGAGCAATTGTTGAACGTAGTGTACCGAGTCCGTTTGCTGATGGTAATGAAATTGTTTTTAATTTACATAATGCTGATTTTACCACTGCAAATCGTGTGGTACAGGCGATTAATGGTTTGTTAGGTGCAGGCACCGCTCGTGCGGCTGATGGTAGTTCTATTCGGGTGAACGCACCTATTAATATTGGACAGCGTATTACCTTTACCTCGATGATTGAAAATATTAATATTCAACCCGATGATGCAGCGGCTCGTATTATTGTTAATTCGCGCACAGGGACGGTAGTGATTAATAATATGGTGAGAGTTCAGCCTGTTGCGGTTTCGCATGGTAGTTTAACGGTGACAGTGACTGAAAATCCTCAAGTGATTCAGCCAAACCCATTTGGAGAAGGCGAAACAGCCGTCATTCCACAATCAACGGTAACAGCCACAGAAGGTGATAACAGTATGTTTGTGTTTAATCCTGGCGTGTCACTCAATGAAATTGTGAGAGCGGTTAATAGCGTAGGGGCAGGCCCTAGTGATTTGGTTGCAATATTAGAGGCATTAAAATCAGCCGGTGCATTACGTGCTGAATTGATTATTATTTAAAGGTTTTTTATGTTAAAAAATACATATTCTGCTGATGTTTATACCGATTTCAACGGTTTAGCAAAGCTTAAAACAGATGCAAAACAGCAAACACCGGGTGCAATTAAAGAAGTTGCCAAGCAATTTGAATCTGTTTTTGTCGGTATGGTATTAAAAAGTATGCGTGATGCAAAATTAACGGAAGGGGGCATTATGGATAATGACCAAAGTCGTTTTTTTCAAGACATGTATGACCAGCAACTAGCGGTTCATTTATCAGGAGAACCAGGTATTGGTTTAGCTGATATGATTGCGAAACAGTTAGGGGCTAAAGAAGAGGATGCGAAAGCAGAATTAGCGGGCTTAGGATTACCTGAGTACCAAGACGAGCCGCTTAAACTCTATAATTATGATGAGACTTTATTATCATCTTATATTCCAACTTCTCAAATGAATACTAAGCTTGATTTTGTTAATCAGCTGGGTGACTCAGCAAAAGAAGCAGCTAAAGTGCTGGGAGTAGATGCTAAAGTTTTATTAGCTCAAGCCGCTTTAGAGACTGGATGGGGTAAAAAAGTATTGAAGTCATCAAATGGCAACCCCAGTTTTAATTTATTTAATATTAAAGCGTATAATAACTGGCATGGCAAAAAAGTAACCGTCAATACCTTGGAATTTAATCAAGGGGTTGCACGTAAAGAAAAAGCCGCGTTTAGAGCCTATGATAGTTATCAAGAAAGCTTTAATGATTATGTTGAATTTATAAAATATAATCCACGCTATAAAAATGCATTAGCATCAAGTGCTAATGTTGAAGAATATATACGTGAATTACAGTCTGCGGGCTATGCAACTGACCCTGATTATGCGAAAAAGGTCATGCGTATTTACCGTGATGATGCATTTAATAGCCTAGGTAATGTAGCGAGTATCGCAGGGCGTTATAAGGAATAGATATGAGTGGTATGTTAGGTACAGCAGTTTCAGGGTTAATGGCGTTTCAGCGTTCATTAACGACGATTAGTAATAATATAGCAAATGCGAATACTGAAGGGTATAGTCGTCAACGTGTTGAGTTAAGTGAAGCGGCAAGTCAGTATTCAGGTGCTGGGTTTACCGGATCTGGTGTTCAAGTTGCGAATATTACACGCTCATATGATGATTTTATTAGTGGTCAATTACGTTCAAGTTCATCTGCTGTTGGTGATGTTGCCAGTTATAAAGATTATGCGGATCAAGTTGATAATTTGGTAGCAAATGAAGATACCGGTGTTGCGCCTGCCTTACAAAGTTTCTTTAATTCACTGAATGATGTGGCTAATGAGCCTTCTTCTTTAGCAGCTCGTGAAACGATGCTAGTACAGGCTGAAGCCTTTACCTATCGTGTAGGTGTGGTGGGTGAACGGCTTGAAGAAATTGGTACACAAGTGAATGCTGATTTGCAAGGTATGACCGATGAAATTAATTCCTATACACAAGCCATCGCGAGTTTAAATCAACGTATTTCGGATAATTTAGCCCTTTCAAGTAATAGTAATAAGCAGCCTAATGATTTATTAGATCAACGCGATTTAGCACTCAATAAATTATCCAGTTTAGTGGATGTGAATGTTGCCGATTTAGGTGGTGGAAAAATTTCAGTGATGATGAGTAATGGTCAGCCATTAGTCACTGATAATAGAGCCGCAACTTTGGGTATTCAGCCGTCTAAAAATGATCCGGCTCAGATGGATATTTATTTGATTGCTCCCGGTACCACAGCTAAGCAAGTGGTAACAGATAAGTTTAAAGGGGGCGAAGTTTCAGGTGCTTTACGTTTTAGAGAAGAATTATTAGAGCCTGCACAGCAAAAATTGGGTGCCATGGTTGCGGCAATAGCCATAGAGTTTAATGCACTGCACCAAGAAGGTTACGACTACAATGGTAATAAGGGTGAGGCATTATTTAGTTTTAATAATGTCACTGAAGTGCCGGTTTCACAGGTAAATGGTACTGAAGTTGCCAGTGTTAAATTAGAAGCGGGCTTAAGTGCCATTGGTGCGGATAGTGCGAATATTGATACTAGCGATTACCTATTAAAAATTGTTGATAATGGTAGTGGTGGCAATGAATATATTTTAGAGCGTATTGATGATGGTTCAGAAATTACCTTAACACTCAATACTGATGCAGCGGATACGACTGCTGATGCGAATGGTGTTTACGGTAGTTTAGTCGCGGGGGCATCTGATAATTTACCGGGTATTACATTAAATTTTACAACAACTGCAGGCACTAACTCTACGATTAATGTGCCTAAAATTGGTGATGAATTTTTTATTCGTCCGACATTTACCGCGGCAAAGTATATTCAAATGAATATTACTGATGCCGAAAAAGTAGCAGCAGCGACTAATTTAGATACAGATGGCACCACGGTGATTAATGGCGCCATGATTGGCGATAATCGTAATATGCTGAAATTAGCCGACTTAGCAAATCAAAGTAATATGTTTGGTGGCACGGCTGGTTTTCAAGAAACGTATGGACAAGTTGTTTCGAGAGTAGGTGCTTTAACACATGCGGCAGATATTAGTGTGACAGCTCAAGAATCTTTATTAAATAATGCAGTAGAAGCACGGGATGCTAAATCAGGGGTTAATTTAGATGAAGAAGCCGCTAATTTAATGAGATATCAACAAGCGTACCAAGCTGCGGCACAGTCAATAGCCGGTGCGAACCAAATGTTTAATACTTTATTACAAGCTGTCAGATAATTAGACTTTAGTTTGTCATTTTAAAAGCCCTGTTAGTTTTGAATAATTAGCAGGGCTTTTGTGCGTTTAGGGATTAATAAATTTTGAGCATAGGTATCAATAATGGATGAGTTAGGTTTAATACAAAAAATTATAGTGTGGAGTCTTCCGGTTATTTTTGCAATTACAGTGCATGAGGTAGCACATGGTTGGGTGGCTAAAAAATTAGGGGATTCAACGGCGGATAAATTAGGACGTTTAACACTTAATCCATTAAAACATATTGATTTAATGGGTACATTAATTGTACCTGGTTTAATGCTGACTTTTACAGGCTTTGTATTTGGTTGGGCAAAACCAGTGCCGGTTAATATGATGAATTTAGGCAAGCCGCGTCGTGATATGGCAATTGTTGCCTTGGCAGGACCGGTTTCTAATTTTTTGATGGCCTTAGGCTGGGCGTTATTTATTCGCATCGCCATCGCGATTGATATTGCTGAGGTTTCTGTCTATATGTTATACGTGGGTATAGCAGGTATTATGATTAATTTGGTGCTGGCATTATTAAACTTATTACCGATTCCACCGTTAGATGGCAGCCGTATTATGGCGTGGCTATTACCGGATGCGTTAGCTCGTTATTATGTGTTATTAGAAAAATATGGCTTTTATATTTTAGTGATTATGATGATGACTGAGAGCTTAGGCACTATTTTAGGTGTGCCATTAGGCTTGGTGAAGGGTGTATTTTTAAGTATTGCAGGCTTGCAATAGTGGCGGTTATTACGTTAGAAGGTGAGCCGTATGGTGACTTGCCGACCGATTTATATATTCCCCCAGAAGCGTTATCGGTTTTTTTGGAGGCATTTGAAGGGCCTTTAGATTTATTATTATATTTAATTAGAAAACAAAATTTAGATATTATTAATATTCCTATTGCCCAGATTACCCAACAATATATGCATTATATTGAATTGATGCGTGATTTACAGATGGAGCTCGCCGCTGAATATTTATTGATGGCGGCATTATTAGCTGAAACTAAGTCCCGCTCATTATTACCACGACAAGAAAGGTTTGAAGAAGAAATAGAAGACCCTAGAATGGTGTTAATTAAACGCTTACAAGATTATGAACGTATTAAATTAGCCGCGGAAGCACTTGATGAATTGCCTAGAATTGAACGGGATATTTTTTTAACAGCGGTTGATACCTCAACGGTTGAAATAGAAAAAGTGCAACCAGAGGTTAATTTGCAAGAATTGGTGTTAGCCTTACAGACAGTTTTACAACGTGCTAATCGTTTAAGTAAGCATGTCATTACCAAAGAACCGCTTTCAGTGCGTGAGCGTATGAGTATGATTTTAGAAAAATTGGAAGATGCTATGCCACTGAGTTTTGGAAGTTTATTTGCTTATGACGAAGGGCGTTCAGGTGTAGTGGTCACATTTCTGGCAGTATTGGAACTGAGTAAAGCTAATTTAATTGATATCTTACAGCTTGAACCTTTTGCGGCCTTAAGTATCAGTAAGCGAGTCGTCGTGTGAGTGAACAACATGAAATGCCCACTTTTATGGGGGAAACTAAAAAAATAAAGCGTATTATTGAAGCGTTATTATTTTCAGCCTCAGAGCCGATGACGGTACCACAGTTATTGGAAATATTTCCTGAATTAGAACGCCCCAATAAAAAACAAATACAACGGGCCCTTGATGATTTAACTGAGGAATACGGGCAACAAGCGATTGGTTTGCATAAGGTGGCGAGTGGTTATCGTTTTCAAGTTAAAACTGATGTTGCTCCTTGGGTAGCACGATTATTTGCTCAAAAACCGCCTAAATATTCACGCGCCTTATTAGAAACCATTGCTATTATTGCTTATCAACAGCCGGTTACACGTGCTGATATAGAAGAAATACGGGGCGTTAGTGTGAGTTCAAATATTATCCAAACCTTATTAGAGCGTACTTGGATTAAAGTGGTTGCTCATAAAGAAACCTTGGGACGACCTGCTTTATATGGCACCACTAAACAGTTTTTAGATTATTTTAATTTAACCACTTTAGATGAAATGCCACCCTTAAAAGCGTTACAAGAATTGGCAGATGCAGGAGCGATAGACGTTTAATGATAGTTGAAATTTTAATGATTTTAGTTTTAAGCGTGGCGTTTATTTATTGGCAAGCGGCACAAAAAGTAAAAGAGATTGCGTTAGCGGCCACCCAGCAATATTGTCAGCAGCGTGAATTACAGATGTTAGATGGTTATATTGCATTATCATCACTAAAGTTTCAACGTAATGTATCAGGAAAATTAGAGTGGCGACGTACATATCGTTTTGAATTTTCCGCGACAGGCTTAGAGCGTTATAACGGTGAAATTATGATGCTGGCACGGAAAGTGATTTCAATACAATTAGAGCCGCATCGGTTTTAAGAGAAATTTAAGTAATGAGCAGTATCATAATTTTGGGGTACATAGCGGATTAATTGTTAATTATATGATTAAGTTAATCAATACCTTAAAGAAGTAATGTAAAGTATTACTTTATAAAAATGATATCATGCCGATAATGTTGGCTGTTAGGACTCAATATTTAAATAATTATTAAATATTGCGTAAGCTAATAAACTAAATTATGAAATTAATTGTTAAGGTGTAAATTTATGAATGTAAATTTTTTTAAAAAGCTAATATTTGTTAGTTTCTTTTTGATGCTAACTGGGTGTGCTACTTATGTATCAGAGCAACGAAATGTTGTATCAGTAAAGGGCTATGGAACAGTGAATATGTATAAAAATCACTCAAAGGAGCAACGACGTTTATTAAGTATGCGAGCATCAAAAATTGATGCTTATAGAAATTTAGCGGAAGAAATTAAAGGTTTGGAGATTAATGGGCATACAAAAATATCTGATATGTTAGTTCAAAGTGATGTGTATGAAACTTATGTTGATGCTTTTATTCGAGGAGCAAAAGTAAAAAGTATGACAGCTATCAATGCAGATACTTATGAGACAACTCTAGAACTAAGGCTTACTCCTCTGGTAGATTTTTTAAATAGTAGATACGATAGAACTAATAGATATGACAGAACTGAGACATCATCTGTTCTTTATTATTAAGAGTTAAGTATTAATGGACTTCTTGTATCACTAATTTTTTGAAGATGATTAAATTTAAAGGTACAAGAAGACTTGATATAGTACATTGCTCAAAATGGTATTTCAAATGTTAAATTCACATTCCTAGAAGTCTACAACCAACGCCTTACCGCCATTTTGTAATCTAAATAATCCTGATTAAATTTTCGCTCTAATATTTGTTCTTCAGGGATAATTTGTTGCGTATTTATCACGATGATAAACAGCGGCAAGATTAAAAAAGCCGATAAGCTGCCCAGTATTAATCCCCAGCCAAGCAATAACACTAATAAGCCTACATACATTGGATTTCGGGAAAAAGCATACAGTCCAGTGGTGACTAATTGATTCGAATTTTCTGGATGTAGCGGATTGAAGGTGGTTTTATTTTTCAAAAATTGCCATACTGAAAAACCATCAGATAATAACGCAGCGGCAATAAAGCCTTTTCCCAATAAGTTAGTGAAGTCAGACTGAAAGCTGATTAAGGGCATGGTTTGATTTAATAGCCACATAATGGCAGCGGTTACCAACATATAAATTGGTGGGGGTATTTTTAGTTTTAGCATTTTTAATAACCTATTTGTGATATTGATTAATCTTGCCACTCATTTGAAGTGTAAGTCTTTTTTCTAGGTGAAATCCACATTTGATACAAAGAGGTACACCACATAAACATAAAGACGAAACAATAACTAAAGCCTGAAATGATGGTGAGCCATGCAAAATTAGGATGAAATTTAGTTAGCCACCACGATAACACATCCAAAATAAGAGCAGCAAAAGGCAGGCAAATACACACGATTTTTATACAACGTGGAATACCCACTGCCAAGCTAAAAATTATGCCCATAAAAAAGAAAATAAAACCAATACTAAAAATATGAATATGTGAAACGCGGGTTAAGGCATTAACGCTCGCCCCTTTATTCACCCCAGACACTTTTTTAGCGTCTAAATAATGATTAAAATCGGGTAGTCCTGGCATTACTCCATGACATTGACTGCAATTATGACGAAATAAGGGGGCAATCTCAGTTTCCCATTGTTCTTCAGGTGCATCATTTTGAGCCCATTTAATCAGTCGAGTACGCACTTGAGGGGGGGCTTTATCTTTCATTGAGCCTTTTAGTTTAGCTTGTAATAAACTGTTATTACGATTGCCATAATAACTATAGACCACATCATCAACAGATAACCCCACCTTCCCATCAGCCATGCCATGCGTGAGCAATACCTGTCCGCCTGCGATAAAAAATCCTAGACCAATGGTGAGTAAATAACCGGTAAATAAGCAGCGTATAACAAGGGCTAAGCTAGGTAAATTGACATAATTAGGTGTTGATGTTTTTTTCATAAAAATCTCGAATATTTTTTAGGGGATATGCCATCTAGAAAACTAAAAATAAGGGATATGCCACATTTCTATTTTTTTAGAGTTATTTTATTAAGTTTATACGTTTCATTAATCACATTGATTTTATAAGGTAATTTATGAAAATAATTGATATGGCATAGTATTTGCTTTTAATAATATAAGGATTTTTCAATTTTAAAATACAACTATATGGCTATATAAGTACATAGCGTATTATAGGTATATTAAAAATAATGACAATAAGTTTTTGAAATATAAAGATTTTTTATAGAGGTGCTGTGTGGGTTGTGAACAAATAAAAGAAAATAAACATCAATGTGTCAAAAATAGTAGTCGGAGACGATTTTTAATTGGTAGTGGCACGGCTGTTGCGTTAGGTGCTATTCCTGGGGTCTCTCATGCATTATATGCAAATGAAAAAAAATACCCGCGTAAAAAAATTGCACGTTTAAGCGAATTGAAAAATGACGAACAAGTTGCGTTTCGTTATCCCTTTGATGATCTGCATAGCACTAATTTTTTAGTTAAATTAGGGGAAGTGGCAGGGGGCGGTATTGGTGTAGATAATGATATCGTTGCGTTTAACGGTTTATGTCCGCATATGGGCGGGCCTTTATCGGGTATTTATAACGCAGAGCATAAGGTCGCAGGTCCTTGTCCATTACATTTAACTACCTTTGATTTAAGTCGTCACGGTATGGTGATTTCAGGTCATGCAACCGAAAGTTTACCGCAAATTACATTAGAAGTTGATGGTGACGATATTTATGCGACGGCAGTAATAGGCTTAATTTACGGTCACTGCAATCATATTCAAGAAGGTTAAAGTATGAAGAATAATAAAACAGTGAGCGTTAATGAGCATGATAATGTGCCCTTGCCTCCCGCTGATGCAACAGTATTTACCACGGCTTGTGATTATTGTATTGTCGCGTGTGGCTATAAAGTCTATCGCTGGCCAGTGGGAAAAAAAGGTGGCAAAAAAGCAGAGAATAATGCGTTCGGTAAAGATTTTCCGACGGCTATTATGCAAGCATGTTGGGTAAGTCCTAATCAGCATAATGTAGTGATTGCGGATGGTGAGCCGCATCATATTGCAATTGTAGGTGATAAAGACTCTAAAGTGGTTAATGTAGGTGGGGATCATAGTATTCGTGGTGGCACGATTGCTAAAAAAGTATATAACCCTTTAACGCCAACACGTGATCGTTTGCAATATCCTCAGCTCAGGGTGAATGGAAAATTAACACGGATTAGCTGGGATGATGCCATTGATATTATGGCGGAAGTGTCTCAATACGTATTAGATAATTACGGTAAGTCTGCATGGGCGATGAAAATGTATTCTTATCAATATTGGGAAAATACCCATGCCTTAACAAAGTTAGCCTTACGTGAAATTGAAACGCCAGCATGGGCAGTGCATGATCAGCCAACAGGACACGGCCCTGATACACCCGGTATGGCAGATGCGGGAATTGATAATTTTTCAGCCAGTTATGAAGATTGGTCATTAGCGGATGTGCTATTAATTTCAGGTACTGATCCGTTTGAAAGTAAAACCATTATTTTCACCGAATGGATTATGAAAGGCATTCGTGAGCATGATATGAAAGTGATTTCAATTGTGCCGCGTAAAACAGCGGGTAATGCTTATGCAGAAAAAATGGGCGGTATGTATGTTGAAATTAATCCTGGCACAGATACGGTTTTAAATTATGCCCTTGCCCGGGTGGTGATTGAAAATGATTGGCAGGATAAAGAATTTGTTGAAAACTGGATTAATAATCGGGCAGAGCGTGACCAAGAAGTGTTTCAAGCAGATGGTTTTGCTGATTTTAAAGACTGGTTATTGAATGATAAATATTCAGAATTATCATTAGCGTCTGAGATTACAGGGATTTCTGAGCAGCAAATTGTAGAGGTAGCGGCAGCGATTGCTAAACCCAGAGCTGATGGTACACGCCCTAAAACCTCGTTTGGTTTTGAAAAAGGACTGTATTGGTCAAATAATTATTTAAATACCGCTTCGTATACTTCATTAGGCTTAATTTGTGGGGCGGGAAATCGTCCAGGTCAGGTTATTTCACGTTTTGGCGGACATCAGCGTGGCATGATGCCTGGTGGAAAATATCCTAAACAACAATCACCTGAAAAATTTCCAGGTTGGAAAAAACAAGGTATTGATTTAGACCGTTGGGTTGAAGATGGGCGTGCTAAATTTACTTGGGTTGTCGGAACCACTTGGATACAGTCAATGGTGGCATCGGAACATTTAAGTAAAGTATTAAAAAAATTGACTCGTGAAAACCCTCATCAAGTGAGTTCAACTAATAAGCAACAAGCGATTGCAACCTTAAAACAGCGTATTGATAATGGCGGTATGGTGTTAGTGGATCAGGATATTTATCCGGTTGCACCTATTGGTATTGATTATGCGGATATTGTGTTGCCGGCGGCAACATGGGGAGAAGAAAACTTTACCCGTGCCAATGGTGAGCGGCGAATTCGTCTCTATGAAAAATTTAACGATGCACCTGGTGAAGCGTTGCCTGATTGGAAAATTGCCGCTAAATTTGCGAAACGCATGGGATTTTCAGGTTTCGACTGGAAAGACAGTAATGAAGTATTTGAAGATGCGGCTTATTACAATAAAGGACGACGTACCAGTTACTTAGCTTTAGTTGAGTATGCTAAAGCACATGGTAAAACCGGACATGAACAATTAAGAGAACTCGGCACCACGGGCATTCAAGCTCCAGTACGTTGGGAAGATGGCGAATTAGTGGGTACGAAACGTTTGCATGATTCAACCTTAAAAGAAGGTAATTCGTATGGTTTAACTGCTATTAAGCCTTTATGGTTACGCAAGTTTAAGACTAAAACAGGTCGTGCGAATTTATTAAAAGCCCCGTGGGAATTATTTGCCGATTATTGGGAGTTTATGAAACCCAAAGATGATGAATTGTGGGTGACTACGGGGCGTATTAATGAATTTTGGCAGTCAGGATTTGATGACCAAAAGCGTCGGCCGTATTTGAAAAATCGTTGGCCTGATAATTGGCTGGAGATTCATCCTGATGATGCTAAAGCTCGTGGTATTGAAAATGGCGATAGGGTTAAAGTGTGGTCAGATAATATTCCTGTTGAGGTGGGTGGTTATACGAAATCAGCACAAGATACAAAAGTACGTGGTGTCATGCCTTTGTATTCAAGTACCACTCAAGAAGAGCCTGATAATTTAGAAGGTTTATTTGGCGATGATCACGGTTTAGAAACAGTACGTAACCGTAAAACAGGCTCTGGTTTTCAGGAAGAACCTGATGTATTAGTAGATATGTTTGCAAACACCGCTGTAAGTGATAGTTCTGATCTTCCCGAAGCATTGGCCGACGATGAAACTGATCAAGTAATGGGTGATATTGGTACTGCAGTAGGTTTGAAATGGAAAGATATTGCACCGATGACCTTTACTGAAATGCGTAAAAATGGCTATATCGAAATGGACAGTGCCAGCTTTGAAGCAGTAGCAATGGTGACGGATTCAGTTAAAAAAGGTGTTGCGTTTACTTACTTCAATTTACCAGGTGCAAAAGGGTCGACTAATTCATTGGCAGGTCGAGTATTAGATCCTATTAGTCAACGTCCCCGTTATAAATTAGCCCGTGGAAAAGTTAAAAAAATAGGCGTGTCAGAGTACAAAGATTCGTTTACGCAAATGACCTTTAAACCTAGGAATATTAGTTAATGATAAAAAAAAATAGTGCGTTACTTTTAGGGTGTTTAATTATTTCTAACGTTGCGATAGCAGATTTAGATAATGATCAGTTAACGGGTGATTTATTATTAGAATCAACAGACTCTCGTTTAAAAACACGTCAAAAAGGCGTTGAGAAAATACGTGTTAAAAAGCAAGGTCATGATACGCAGCAGTTAACTGCAGATGAGTTAGAGCAAAGGTTCAAGAACGAGAAAAAGCACCAGCCTTTGCCTAAAAAAGCATCTAAAAATAGTGCAGTTAAAGCGACAGAAAAAGTTAAAAAAGAATCTGGGGATAAGTTTTTTTGGTTTTTTGAGCGTGATAATCATAAAGATAGTGATAAGCAAATTATACCTGACCCTTTATTAGATGAATTATAAAAAACGGACAGATTTAATTTTGTAACCGTAAAAATAAAAATGTTAGCTCTGTGATAAGGAAGTCTGAGCTGCAATAAACATAGACTATATTTGGAGAAAGAAATGAAAAAAACAGCACTTGTAATGGCAGGAGGCATACTCATGTCTGGTGTTAGTGGTATGGCAATGGCTAAATCAACCATTGGTGGGATTTTATTTGCCAATGCGTATTGGGATGATAATGATAATGGGCAAAGTGCAAGCAGTAAATTTAATCTAGGTGTGCCAAATAATTCACGATTAAGGGTACGTTGGGATAATGAAGACAGTGTGGCGATGTATTTTGAAATGGGGATGGGGCAAAGTAAAGTCTCTTTACGTCATGCTTGGGGAAAATGGGATATTAATGAGCAATGGCAGATTTTAGCCGGTCAGACTTCTACTCCTTTTGCTCCGTTAAATCCGTCTGTGGCAATGGTACATAATTCAGGGCAGTCAATGGGTAATGTCAGTCCAGGTCGTCAGGCACAGGTGAGAATGACCTATAAATTTTTAAATAGAAAAGGTGCAGTTGCTTTAGCTATTGTCGATCCTAATGGTGGGAATACTTTACAAGATAATATTAATTTAGATGGTGAGGGTAATTCAACTAACTTAGGTGATAAAAATAGTAAGGTGCCTCGTTTTGATTTGGGTGCTGCTTTTTTAGCCTTTAATTGGCAGTTTTTTCCAAGTATGTTTTATCAGTATCAAAGCTATGATGATATTGATACCGTTGGTAGCGATAAAGATCTACATTCTTGGGGGGCTGCATTAGGTGCAAAAACTAGTTATGGGCCGTTAGTATTTAGTGCGGAAGTCGGTGGTGGACAAAATTGGGGCAACAGTAAAATGTCTTTAAGTGGTTCGGCGGCAGGTGACAATGCAGGAGCGGTTACTTATGAATCTAATGGTGTTAATAAAATTGCCGATGCAGATAATGTAGGTTACTGGATAGATGTAGGTTATCGCTTTACATTAGGCGAAAGTCAGGGTGTGGCTCATTTTATTTATGGTGCACAGCATAGTGAACAAAAAGCCGCTAATAATAAATATCGTTCAAGTATGGTCGGTGTGAGTGTGCCGATTGATTTTCCATGGATAGCACGTGGTTTTAGAATTCGTCCTGAAATATTCTATTTTGATCATGGTAATAATACCGTGGCAGGCGTTAAACAAGATAGTGGGACTGAATTTATTATTGGTACACAATTACAATATACTTTTTAAGGTTTAATAATGAAAACATATAGACAAAAAATGGTGTGGGCGACAGGTTTAATCGTTTTAATGACGGGAACTGTGCAGGCTCAAGCAACCAATAAAACACAAATTTGCAGTGGCTGTCATGGTGATAATGGTAAAGCCAGTAATCCAATGTATCCTAATTTAGCGGGACAAAATCAGGCTTATCTGGCGAATCAGTTAAAGCAATTTCGTGATGGACAGCGTACTAATTCAATTATGTCATCATTAGTGACTGGATTAAGTGACGATGAAATAAAAGAGATTGCATCGCATTATTCTAATTTATAAGTGAAAAGGTACTGTTACAGTTTTAGTTATGTAAGGTATTGTTTTATTAATTAAATTAGTTATAAAGGCCGGTTTCCTATTTTTGTTTTTAAGCATAAGAATGTCTTGAAAATTGAGAGGAATTTTAGTATTATGGACGGCTAACTTAAAATCTTAATATTAAAGATAATAAATATGAAAACATTTAGCGCAAAGCCCGCTGAAGTGAAGCGCGATTGGTATATAATCGACGCAGAAGGCAAGACGCTTGGACGTCTAGCCACTGAAATTGCACGCCGGTTGCGTGGCAAACATAAGCCAGAATATACGCCTCATGTTGATACGGGTGATTATATTATCGTTGTTAATGCCGAAAAAATTGGTGTGACCGGTAATAAAGAAAAAGATAAACTGTACCATCACCATACAGGGTACATTGGTAACTTGAAGACAGTGAGTTTAGGAAAATTAAGACAAACTTTTCCTGATCGCATTATTTCGAATGCTGTGAAAGGAATGTTACCTAAGAATCCTTTAGGTCGTGCGATGTTCACAAAATTAAAAATTTATGCGGGGCCTGAACATGGTCATCAAGCTCAACAACCTAAAGTTTTAGAACTTTAAGTCACTAATAGGGTATTATCATGGCAGAAACTCAATATTATGGAACTGGTCGTCGTAAAAGTGCTATTGCACGTGTTTACGCAGTCGCAGGTTCTGGTAAATTTACAGTAAACGGTAAAGAACTAGACGCTTATTTTGGTCGTAGAACCGATCAAATGGTATCGCGTCAAGCATTAGAATTATTAGAATTAACCGATAAATTTGATGTTAACGTAACCGTTAAAGGCAGTGGTCCTTCTGGACAAGCCGGTGCAATTCGTCACGGTGTGACACGTGCATTAATGGTTTATGATGAAACATTACGTCCAGCGTTAAGAAAAGCGGGTTTTGTAACGCGTGATTCACGTCAAGTAGAGCGTAAAAAAGTCGGTTTACACAAAGCGAGAAAACGTCCTCAGTACTCAAAACGTTAATCGTTTTTATCGAAGCTATGTTGTTTTTATTAAGAATAAATTTTTAAAACAACATAACTATCGACAAAAAAAGGGTTGTAATTGTAAAATTACAGCCCTTTTTTTATTGTTTAATTTTCACCTTTGAGGCTCTTGCATGGATTATGATGACTTTACTGAACGAGATCGCGGGGTAGAATCGTTTAAAATTCCTCCTCATGCGATACAGGCTGAACAATCTGTTTTAGGGGGCCTAATGCTTGAAAATGAGCGTTGGGATACGGTATCAGAAAAAATTAGTGAAGTTGATTTTTATCGTAAAGACCATCGGGCAATTTTTAATGCGATTTTAGGCTTGGCAGAGCGACAAGTGCCTTTTGATGTCGTCACGATTGCCGAGGCATTGCGTAGACGGAATGTACTGGCGGATGTCGGTGGTTTAGGCTATTTAGGTGAACTGTCACAAAATACGCCGGGTACTGCGAATATTATGGCTTATGCCGATATTGTGCGTGATAAATCTATTTTAAGGCAGCTGATTAGTGTTGGTTCGGAGATGTCTGAATCTGTGTTTAATCCAGAAGGGCGTGAAACCAGCGAATTATTAGAAATTGCTGAAAAAAGTGTGTTTGAAATCTCGGAACATAGTCAAAAAGGGCAATCAGGTTTTGTTGATATTAAAGCCTTATTGGCGTCATCGATTAATAAAATTGATGAGATGAATGAGCGTGGAGGTAATGGACTTACTGGTGTGAGTACAGGATATACTGATTTAGATGAAAAAACCTCAGGCTTGCAGAAGGGTGATTTAATTATTGTTGCCGGTCGTCCGTCAATGGGAAAAACCACCATTGCGATGAATATTGCTGAAAATGTAGCAATGAGTAGTAATATGCCCGTGGCAATTTTTAGTATGGAAATGCCCGGCGATTCATTAACTATGCGGATGATGTCTTCTTTAGGGCGTATTGATCATCATAAAATTAGAACCGGTTCTTTAGTGGATGATGATTGGCCACGTTTAACTTCGGCGATGACGTTGTTATCGAATACTAAATTATTTATTGATGATTCACCCGGATTAACGCCAGGTGAAGTGCGTTCTCGTGCACGACGTTTAACCCGTGAGCATGGACAGTTAGGTTTGATTGTTTTAGATTATTTACAATTAATGCAATCGCCGAGCAGTGGCGAAAGTCGTGTTGCTCAGATTTCAGATATTTCGCGGGGGCTAAAAACTTTAGCAAAAGAATTAGATGTACCGGTGATGGCTTTGTCGCAGTTAAACCGTAATTTAGAGCAACGCCCCAGTAAACGCCCCTTGATGTCGGATTTAAGAGAATCGGGCAGTATTGAGCAGGATGCGGATGTGATTATGTTTGTCTATCGAGATGAGGTTTACCATCCTGATGTAGAAGAAAATAAAGGCAAGGCGGAATTAATTATTGGTAAACAACGTAATGGCCCGATTGGTTCAGTGCATTTATCATTTTTAGGTAAATATACCCGTTTTGATAATGCAGCTCATGACCCGTATGGCGATGACAATCATTATGAGTAATTAATGTCTGCTGTTATTCGTTTAGATTTACAGGCATTAGCTCATAATGTTGAGCAAGCCCGCGATTATGCACCTGAAAGTAAATTAATTGCGGTCATTAAAGCCAATGCCTATGGGCATGGGGCTGTTTTAGTGGCAGAAACCTTAAAAAACTCAGTTGATATGTTAGCCGTTGCCTGTATGACGGAAGCCATTCAGTTGAGAAAAGCTCAGGTATCAACAGCTATTTTAGTGTTACAAGGCGTTAATACGGCGACTGAATTATCGTTAGCGTACGAATATGATTTAAATATTGTGGTGCATGCAGAGCATCAAATAGGTTTATTGGAAAATGATAAGCGTAAAGGCTTAAACCTTTGGTTAAAATGCGATACCGGCATGAATCGATTGGGTTTTTCAGCGGATATGTTTAAGCCTGCATTGCAGCGTTTGCTGATTATGAAGCATGATATTAGTGTGATGACACATTTTTCAAATGCCGATGATTTAGACGACAATAAAACGACGCAACAAATACAGTTATTTCATCAGTTAACCAAGGGTTTTACCGGTGAAAAAAGTTGTGCTAATTCAGCAGGGATTATTGCTTGGCCAACGAGTCATTATCAGTGGGTACGTTCAGGCACGATGTTATATGGTGCCTCACCCATGTTAAGTCAATCCGCTCAACAGCTTAATCTAAAACCGGTTATGAATTTTCAAGCAACCGTGATTGCGATTAAGTCTTTAAAAAAAGGCGATACCGTGGGTTATGGTAGTACTTGGGTGGCTAGTAAAGCTACGCGCATTGCAGTGGTTTCTGCGGGTTATGGTGATGGTTATCCGCGTCATACACGAGAAAATACGCCGGTATTAATAAAAGGACAGCGTTATCCATTAGTGGGGCGGGTTTCAATGGATATGTTGACGGTGGACATCGCAGACAATGATATTGTTATCGGTGATAAGGTATTGTTATGGGGAGCTGGGTTGCCTGTTGAGGAAATTGCTGGCTACGCGAATACCATTGGCTATACTTTATTGTGCGGGATTACGCGACGGGTGGCTGTGCAGATACTCGATGAGCAATAAATTTTAAAGCCCTTTCCCAAGGGAAAAGGCTAGGAATATCACTATTAATTAACCGAAGGACGCATCATAGTCTCTTCACCAGTCATCACGCGTAAGGTTTTGCCTAAGCGTTTCCACACGGATTCTTGGCAATAAGGAATGCCATATTGTTCACAGAGTGCTTTAACTTTAGGTTGAGCGATTTGGTAACGACTTAAAGGCATATCAGGCCATAGATGATGTTCAATTTGATAATTTAACCAGCCCTGTAAAAAATCAATGGTATCGGTGCCGGTTTTGAAATTTGTAGAACCAAAAATTTGGCGTAGATAAAATTCACCTTTATTGGTAGATTTTTCTTCAAAAATATATAAATCATCACCTACATGATTGGTACCAATAATTAAAAAGGTATGCAAATTGGCAAACACTTCCGCTAATAATGAATTAATAAATACATTAGTTGCTGCAAGACAGCCACCTATTCCCGCTACAATACCGACAGGAATAAATAAGAGTGGGAACAGTACAAAGCGAATCAGGCTATAAGGTAGTAAACATTTTGTCCATAATTCTTTGCCTTCAGGTTTGAAGGGATTCCATTCGTCAGCACGAGCAGGATATGCCATGGTTTCGCCTGCCTTTTCAGCCTTAAAAATACGCAATTGCGTTAAGGTAGAGGGGGCGTAATAGGTGAATTTCCATGTCATTGCCATAATACCTAAGAATAGATAGCGTAATGGCAGCGGCATTTTAATATTGCGAAAGGTTTCGGTATTAAATTCAACTTGGTCGGGATCGGCTTTTTCACCTAAATTATAATGATGCATATCATTATGCTCTTTATCCCATGCTTCAGGCAGCATCCAGTCTAACCAATCAAAAAATCGACGGTTGCCTTTGGTAAAGCCTTTGCTGGTATATTTTTCAGGAATACCTTTTACTTTATCATAGCCACGATGCATAACGTGGTGGGCGATGGTGGTCCAACGCGTGGTACTACCTTGGCTAATAAGATAGGCTGAAATGGGGTTAGGTATAATCCAAGCTGTTCCATAGCCTAAAACGGTTGCCGTACGCCCCCAGCGTTCAATTTTTTTTAGATGTTTGAAATCATCAAGATTAACATCCGCTAAAACTTCTTTGCGAATGGCATCTAAATCGCTAGCAAATTGTTTGCGATCTATAGTGTGGTAAATTGATTGAGCCAAGATAGTGCCTCCTGTTTGTTGTATTTATTATAGGGTTATTTTAACTTATCTGTCACATGAGGTTGAATTAATTGATAAAGTAAGGTGTGTAATTTCGGGTTACCGACAATAATATTACCTGATTCAAGATAATTATCATTAAAACTTAAATCGGTGACGACACCGCCCGCTTCTTTAACAATTAATAAGCCTGCGGCAATATCCCATGATTTTAAATCCACTTCCCAGAAACCATCTAAACGCCCAGCGGCTAAATAAGCTAAATCAATCGCTGCGGAACCGGTACGACGAATCCCAGAGGTATTCATGCAGACGGCTTTAAACATATCTAAATAGGCATTGAGATATTGCTGTTGTTGAGCTTTGAAAGGGAAGCCTGTGCCGATTAATGCCCCGGCTAAGTTATTTTGTTTGGTTACGCGAATACGTTTACCATTTAAGGTTGCTCCATCACCTCTAGCCCCACAAAATAATTCATCTTTAATCGGGTCATAAACTACGCCTACTTCTAAACGTTCTTTATGTTTTAAGGCGATTGAAACCGCATAATGGGGAAAACCATGCAAAAAATTAGTGGTGCCATCTAATGGGTCAATAATCCAAGTGTAATCATTGCCTTCATGAACGCCACTTTCTTCAGCGATAATACCGTGTTCTGGGTAGGCTGTTTTCAGAATTTTAATAATGTCGAGTTCAGCTTGGCGGTCAATTTCTGTGACGAAATCATGCTGCTCTTTATTATCAATTTGGATGTGATCGACATGTTCTGAGGCACGAAGAATGATGTCGCCGGCACTTCTTGCTGCACGGATAGCAATATTGAGCATTGGATGCATAGTTAAATATGTTAATGAGCGTTTAGAAAACCTTATAGGATAACAAAATTTTTGCTAAAATTATTAATTTTTATAAATAGGATAGGATTTTGCTGTCAAATATTAGAATTGTATTAGTGGAAACCAGTCATCCGGGAAATATTGGCGCGGTGGCGCGTGCGATGAAAAATATGTGCATGAGTGAGTTATACCTTGTGTCACCTAAAATTTTTCCGAGTGCAGAAGCAACCTCAAGGGCTTCGGGTGCTGATGATATTTTAGCGGCGGCGGTAGTCACCGATACGCTAGAGGAGGCGATAGCGGATTGTCAGTTGGTGATTGGAGCCAGTGCCCGTTCACGGTCTATTGAAGTGCCGGAAGTCCCCCCGCGTGATTGTGCAGAGCATTTAGCGGTTGAGGCTCAAGATAAGAAAGTAGCGATTTTATTTGGGCGTGAAAATTCGGGTTTAAAAAACCATGAATTAGATTGTTGCCAAAGTTTATTAACCATTCCCTGTAATAAGGAATACAGTTCGTTAAATGTTGCTGCGGCAGTGCAAGTGGTGTGTTATGAATTAATGATGGCATCACAGCAGCAACAGGTTGCAGAGCCAAAGGAATTAGAATCGCCTTTAGCGAGTTCTAAACAAATGGAATCTTTCTTTGAGCATTTATATCAAACACTCGATACCATTGGTTTTATTGACCCCAATAAATCAACCTCTATCATGCGACGTTTACGGCGTTTATATCATCGGGCGAGTTTAGATACTAAAGAATTAGATATTCTCAGGGGGATTTTAAGAAAATCAACGGGTAAAGCTGTTCAGTCAAATGATTGAATTAATCAAAGAAGATATTGGCTGTGTGTTTGAGCGTGACCCAGCTGCTCATTCGATTTGGGAAGTAGTATTGGTGTATCCAGGTTTTCATGCGATTGTGGCTCATAGAGTAAGTCATGTTTTATGGAAGAAGGGCTTTACTTTGATGGCACGCTGGCTTGCTCATTTGAGTCGCTGGGTGACAGGGATTGAAATTCATCCGGGTGCGGTGATAGGTAAACGCTTTTTTATTGATCATGGCATGGGGGTAGTGATTGGCGAAACCACGGTGATTGGTGATGATTGCACCTTATATCATGGTGTGACCTTGGGTGGGATTAGCTGGAATAAAGGTAAACGTCATCCGACTTTATGTGATGGTGTAGTCGTAGGGGCGGGTGCAAAAATTTTAGGACCGATTGAAATTGGTGAAAATGCTCGGGTAGGTTCTAATTCAGTGGTGTTAAAGCCTGTTGGAAGTGATGCAACTGTGGTGGGTATTCCTGCTCATACCGTCGGAGGAAAGACGGAACGTAAAAAAATTGCGGATAAAATGGGCTTTGATGCTTATGGCACCACGGCAAATTCACCCGACCCTGTGGCTTATGCGATTAATCATATGCTGGATCATATTCAAGTCATGGATAAGCAAATGTTAGAAATGAAATGTGCAATGAAGGCGGCAGGAATGGAATGTAAATATGAAGAATTGCCTGATTTAAAAGGTTGTGAGCTGGATAAGGAATAACTTATTTTTTTTGCAGGATAATAGTTGACTATTTTAGTAGGTTTTGTGTATTATAAATTTTAAAGTTTATATGTTTATTAAAATTAGGATACCAAAATGAGATTAACGACAAAGGGACGTTATGCGGTGACGGCTATGTTAGATTTAGCCCATCATAGTCATATTAAGCCGGTGACATTAACGGATATTGCGACAAGGCAGACAATTTCATTATCTTATTTAGAGCAGTTATTTTCACGCTTACGTCGTTCTGGCATGGTTTCAGGTGTGAGAGGGCCAGGTGGTGGCTATAAATTAAGTAAACCTGCTGATGAGATTACCATTTCAGAAGTGATTTTGGCGGTGGATGAGCAGGTGGATTTAACCAACTGTGAAAGCAAAGCGAATTGCCATAATAATGAACCGTGTTTAACCCATGATTTGTGGATGGGTTTAAGTGAGGTGGTGAGAAATTATTTAGATGGTGTCACCTTGGGTGATATTTTAGCTGAAAATTCTCAGGATAAAAATGGTGAGCAAATCATACGTTTTGCAGATAGTGCGAAATTAGGCATGGCGATTAAATAAGGTGATTTATTTTGATCATAATGCCACTACGCCAATTGATGAGCGAGTTTTAGAGGCAATGTTACCTTTTTTGAGTACGGTTTATGGTAATCCTTCGAGTTTATATCGTTTAGGGCGTGTGGCGCGGAGTGCCATTGATACCGCTCGACAACAAGTGGCGGCACTGGTTAATGCAAAACCTGAACAGGTGATTTTTACCAGTGGCGGTACCGAGGCCAATAATTTGGCCTTAAAAGGCTGTCGCTCGCATGCAAAATTGGTGATGTCAGCGATTGAACACCCTTCAGTTTTAAATGTAAAACGGCGGTGTAAGTTAATCGCTGTGAATGCAGAAGGTCATGTTGATTTAGAGGCTCTCGAAAAGCTTAAAGCAAATACATTTGATGTAGCGTCTTTTATGCTGGTGAATAATGAAACCGGGGTGATTCAAGATATTGCCCAGATAGCGGACATTATCAAAGCAAAAAATATGTTATTACATACCGATGCGGTACAAGCAGCGGGTAAAATAGCGGTTGATTTTACAGGGTTAAACGTAGATTTATTGTCATTATCAAGCCATAAAATATATGGCCCTAAAGGCTGTGGTGCATTAATTATTAAAGATAATTGTTTGCGTCAGCCACAAATAGTGGGCGGCGGTCAAGAATTAGCCTTACGAGCGGGGACTGAAAATGTTGCTGCGATTGTGGGCTTTGGCAAAGCAGCGGAATTAGCCTTAGCTGAGTTGAGTTCACGGCAACAGCATTATCAGTCATTAAAAGATTGCTTAGAAAACCATTTACAAAAGATAGCGGCGGTTACTATTTTTGCAGCAAACAGTCCACGGGTAACCAATACCGTACAGTTTGCTGTTAAAGGCTGTGTGGGCGAAATGTTACTCATGCAATTAGATAGCAATGGTATTGCAGTGTCGAGTGGTTCAGCTTGTGCCAGCAGTGATGAAACGGTGAGTCATGTGTTAACCGCAATGGGTGTGAGTCATGAAGACGCACAATCTGCGATTCGTGTGAGTTTGGGTATGCAAAATACCCTTGAAGACGTAGAGCGTTTTGTGGTGGTTTTAAAGCAAATTATAAACAGTAGGAATTAAAAATGGCAGTAACCTTAACAGAAAGTGCAGCAAAACAAATTCAACAACAGTTAACGCTTCGTGGCAAAGGCTTGGGTTTAAAATTAGGCGTGAAGCCGTCAGGGTGTTCGGGATTCGCTTATACCATTGATTATGCGGATACTGAAGAAGCAAATGTTGATATTTATGAAAGTTGTGGGGTTAAAGTATTTGTTGCAAACGATGATGTAAACACTTTAGATGGGCTAGTGTTAGATTATGCTAAAGAAGGCATTAACGAAGCGTTTAAGTTTAATAATCCGAATGTGAAAGGCACGTGTGGCTGTGGAGAAAGCTTTTCTGTATAGTTTTCATGACTGTGTGAGTGAAAAGTTAAATATATTTTCACTCACACATGAAACGATTAGGATTGTTTTTGTTAATCGTTTTCGTCAAATTTTTCTAAGTCAGGTAATTGAATATTCACTTCAAGTCTTTCGTGATTATCATCATCGCCATCGATACTAATACTCATATCATCTGCTGAAATTTGCACATATTTACAAATAACCGCGAGTAATTCTTTTTCTAGCTCAGGCAAGTAAGACGGCTGATTGCGAACTTTGCGTTCGTGAGTGATGACAATTTGCAAGCGATCTTTAGCAAGATTAGCGGTGGTTTTTTTTTCTTTGCGTTTTAGATAACTAAGTAAATTCATAAGGATTAGCCTCTAAACATTTTTTTGAAAAAGCCTTTCTTTTCTATTTCTGTAAAACGCATCGGTTTATTTTCACCTAAATAACGATCGATAATATCGCTATAAGCTTGTCCGGCATCACTTTCTTCATTTAATATCACTGGGATACCGGCATTAGACGCGGTTAAAACGGATGGTGAATCAGGAATAACACCCAGTAACGGTAAAGAGAGTATTTCTTGTATATCATCAATACTTAACATTTCGCCAATATTGACCCGTTCAGGGCTATAGCGGGTTAAGATAAGGTGTTCATTAATAGGCGTATCACCGGTTTCAGCACGTTTTGATTTGCTTGATAAAATACCTAAAATACGATCAGAATCGCGTACTGATGCGACTTCTGGATTGGTGACAATAAAGGCATCATCTGCAAAATACATGGCGAGATGAGCACCGCGTTCGATACCCGCAGGCGAATCGCAAATAATATATTTAAAGGTTTTAGAAAGCTCTTTTAATATTTTCCCTACGCCTTCTAAGGTTAAGGAGTCTTTATCGCGTGTTTGTGAAGCGGGTAAAATATATAATTGATTACAACGCTTATCTTTAATCAGTGCTTGATTTAACGTGGCTTCGCCTTTAATCACATTCACAAAGTCATACACAACACGACGTTCACAGCCCATAATTAAATCTAAATTACGCAAGCCAATATCAAAATCAATAACCGCGGTTTTATGTCCTTTTTTAGCTAATCCCATAGCAATAGCTGCACTGGTTGTTGTTTTGCCAACGCCGCCTTTTCCTGATGTGATAACGATAATTTTAGCCAATGGTGTATCTCCTAAATTTTTTCAATGATTAAGGCTTGTTTATTTAAATGAATTTTAACAGGTGTATTAGACATTTCTTTGTCAATATCTTCATTAATACGAAAATTTCCGGCAATAGAAATGAGTTCAGCTTCTAAAGTAGAGCAAAAAATACGGGCAGTTTCATCCCCTAAAACGCCGGCTAATGCTCTGCCACGTAAAGTGCCGTAAATATGTATATTACCTTCAGCAATAATTTCAGCACCGGCCCCCACCGAGGCTAATACAATTAAATCACCCTTAGAATAAATTTGTTGCCCTGAACGTACTACATGATTAATTACCATAGTAGGTTCTGTTATAGTTTCTATAGTAGGTGCTAATTCAGGTGTTTGAACTATTTCGGGTGCTTGAGTAGGGGCGGGCGTACTTTCAATGACCTCTACTTTAGGGGGAGCTTCAGCTAGTGGTTGTGAAGACGCTCTAAAACCTGATAAGACTGATAGATTGAGTTCTTTTGCATTATTTCTTTGAGTCTCGGTGCCGCCCCTGATGCCAATGGGAATCATATTGGCATTACGAATAGCAGCGACTAACAATGCTAAATTTAAAGTATCTTCCGTGGTGTTTTCTAAATCTATCAGGATAGGGGAGTGCGTAAAAAACTGCGGCGATTGATTTACTTTGTCACGTAGTTGATCCGTAATAAGATTGATGTCAGTATTAAAAATATGTAATACAGGTGTCGTAATTGAGCCACTTTTAAATTCAAAAGCGGGTAACGTGCTTGAATGTTGAGATGAATAACTAGACATTTAATTTTAAGAGGAAACAAACTGATGCTTGATTCTATCATCAAAATAGTGAATAAACCATCTTCACTATTCGGATGATTTATGAATTAAGTTTTTAGAAAGGCTTTGATATTAAGTGCGGCTAATCCGATAAAGGCAAGAAAAGTCCAAGCAGGAATGCTCAGTCCAAATAATGTCCATAAAACATCGGCACATTCTCCAGTGCCATTTAACATTAATTTTAAAGTTTCTGTGAGGGGGAAATTCTCAAAAATATAGTCTAAACCAGGACTGCATTCTGGCACTTCATCTGCTGGTAAATTTTGTAGCCAAACATGTCGAGCGGAAATTCCTGAACCTATTAATGCGGTTAGACTACTAAAAACGGCATAGTATTGCTGGCCTTTTTGTTGGGGATTATGCAATGCGGCAATTAAAAAAATCAGTCCCGTTGCTGCAATCGCTATACGTTGAGAAATACACAGCGGACAAGGTTCTAGTGATTCAACTAATTGAAAATAAGCCCCAACAGCTAACATACTTAAGCAGCTGATAAAACCCAGCATAAAGACCTGACGAGTGGATAGTTTAATCATTAATAATTCCTATAGAGGATTTGAATTTTTTTGTATTCTGGCGTGAACCTAGAATCACTAATATATCACCTGAGTCGAGTTTATGGTCTTGTTCACCGAGTGAGAAATACAGAGAATCGCCCAATTCTTTATCAACCACACCAATTAAAAATAAATCATATTGAGTCAGGTTGAGTTGACTGGTAAAGGTGTTTTCTAAGCAGGAGGGGCTAGGAATGGTAATTTCAGCCATAAATAAATCGGCACGTCCTCCGAAAACAATTTTTTCTAAAACGCCGGCAATATTAGGTTTTGCCAGTAACTGATAGGCTTTATTGCTGCAAATTTCATAAGGGTTAATAATTTTATTTGCCCCTGCGGCATGTAGTTTTTCTGCTGAATCAGGCTGATTGATAATGGCAATAATTTTTATATCTTTATTCAGTACGCGTGCTGACAAGGTTAAAAATACATTTTCTGAATCGGTTTCTAAAAAACAAAATAAGGTGCTTATTTTATCGGCGATACCCAATTCAATTAGGTCTGCATCGCGTCGATAATCCATTTTTCGTGCATTTAAGCCTTGACTATGAGCTTGACTGACTTTTTCAGCATCGGCATCTAAAATAATTAAGTTATTATGATTTTTTTGTAATTGGGCGATGAGTTCAAAAGATTTGCTATTGTAACCAAAAATAGCGATAGTTTGGTTAAGCTCAGGCATAATGATTTTTTTCTAAACGGCGTGAAGTGATTAAAGTATTTAAATGTTCAAAACTTAGCTGACGACCTAATAATACTAAAATATCATCATCATGCAATATAAAATCAGCACAGGGATTAAAGTAGAACTGTTGTTGGTGTAGTTTGTAGCGATTATGCTTGCTTCTATGTAAATGCTTTTCACTAATAACACCGATGAGGCGTAATTTATATTGTTCGATATTCGCTTCTTTCAGGCTGAGTCCAGCTAAAAAACAGTGTTTTTTAATATCAATGGTATCAAGTTTAGCGGTATTTTTATTGCCGTGTAAAAGCCCATGAATTGCCTCAAAGGCAACGGGTTGTCCTATATATTCTGCTGCCAGTAGACCTGATACTGTAAAAGGTTCAACGATATGTGTTGCCCCCGCTTGATAGAGTTTTTTTACATTATCTTCACGGTTAGCACGCGAAATAATAGTAATATCAGGATTTAAATAACGACTGGTTAAGGTGATGTAAACATTGGTGACATCATCGCCAGTAATACAGAGTATGGCTTTTGCCCCGATGTTGATACCTGCCGTTTCTAACACGCTATTTTTACTCGCATCATCTTGAATAGCGGTATAGCCTTTTTCTTTGGCTAATAAAATATGTTGTTTATCTTTATCAATCACCACAAAATTATATTTATTATCTTCGAGTTGTTGTGCAATTTCTTGCCCAACACGTCCAAATCCACAAAGAATAATGCTGTGCTTGCCTTTTTCTAAGCTGGCTTTAATGCGATCTTCTTGAAATTCTTCCATACGCTCATTAAATGAGGCGACAATAATGGAGGTAAAGAAGGCAATACCGCCTAAACCGATAATAATTAACACGCCAGTGATAAAGCGTCCACCTGCGGTAACAGGGGTAATATCCCCATAACCGACGGTAGAAATCGTAATGATTGACCAATAAAACGCATCATATAAATCACCTACTTTGCCGCCTACATT
>ENA-ORXI01000640-ORXI01000640.1-sediment-metagenome-genome-assembly--contig:-NODE-640-length-28973-cov-22.814784_pt1 | contig 28973 bp, 14 predicted proteins | sample MGYA00237861_ERZ511468 | MGnify/ENA primary metagenome ERZ511468 (study PRJEB26299, sample SAMN06266213) | sediment metagenome | isolation source: Hudson Canyon methane seep mesocosm | place... | reverse complement strand
ATCGGTCAAATGATTACATTTACACTTCTGGTATGGTTTACCATGAAGTATATTTGGCCACCACTAATTGGCGCTATCGAAGAACGTAAATCAAAAATTGCTGAAGGATTGGCAGCGGCTGAGAAAGGCCAAAATGATATGGAATTGGCAGCAAAAAAAGCTGCACTTGTTCTCCGAGAAGCAAAACAACAATCAGCTGATATTGTAACTCTTGCGCAAAAGCGTGCGAATGAAATAGTTGAAGAGTCAAAAGGCACCGCCAAAGAAGAAGGCAGCCGTATGATTGAAGCAGCTAAAGCACAAATTGAACAAGAAATGCAACAGGCTCAAGAAGCGATGCGCAAAGAAGTTTCTGCACTAGCACTTAAAGCGGCAGGGCAGATTTTGCAGCAAGAAATCGATAAAGCTAAGCACAAAGATCTTATCGGCAAAGTATCTGAGCAATTAGGTCAAGCGTAATGAGTGAATTAGCAACTTTGGCAAGACCATACGCAGAAGCCGTATTTAAAAGAGCAAAAGAAACAGGAAGTTCGCAAGAATGGTCTGAATCTTTAGCTTTTCTATCAACTGTAATGCAGGATGAAGAGTTAGCTGAAATTACAAATAACCCAAAAGTGAGTGAGCAGCAGTTAGTAACACTTATATTGGATATTTGTAAGGATCAAGTAAAAAATGAAGGTATTAATTTCATTAAGTTATTGGTTGAAAATAGCAGACTAAACTTGGCTCCACAAATTGCGGAATTATTTGAAAGCTACAAAGCTGAAGATGAAGGTTATGTCGATGTTGATGTTATAACAGCTTATGCTTTAACTAAGGCAGAAGAGAAAAGCTTTGCGGTATCACTGAAGAAAAAATTAAATAAAGCAGTCAATATTAAAGCGAGCGTAGATAACTCATTGATTGGCGGCTTTTTAGTGAAAGCGGGTGATAGCGTAATTGACGGATCTATTAGTGGTCAACTTCAACAATTAGCTAAAAGGATCTAACAGCTTAGACTGAGAAAAAATATGCAACTAAATCCATCTGAAATAAGTGATCTGATTAAGAAACGGATCGAAAATTTTGACGTTAATGTCGAAGCGCATACCGAAGGTACCGTTGTTAGTGTAACAGACGGTATTGTAAAGGTTCATGGCTTATCAGAAGCTATGCAAGGGGAAATGCTTGAATTTCCTGGCGAATCTTACGGTATGGCTCTTAACTTAGAAAGAGATTCTGTCGGTGTTGTTATGCTAGGGGCATACCAACATATTACAGAAGGCGATACAGTAAAATGTACGGGTAAAATTTTAGAAGTGCCTGTTGGTGAGGCTCTACTAGGACGTGTTGTAGATGCGTTAGGTAGCCCAATTGACGGTAAAGGTGAAATTGATACAGACCAAACTTCACCTGTCGAAAAAATTGCACCCGGTGTAATTGCAAGGCAATCAGTTGATCAGCCTATTCAATTAGGTTTGAAATCAATTGATGCAATGATTCCAGTAGGGCGAGGTCAACGTGAGTTAATTATTGGTGACCGCCAAACAGGTAAAACAGCGATTGCGATTGATGCGATTATCAATCAAAAAGGCACTGGCGTTAAATGTATTTATGTAGCGATTGGACAAAAACGTTCATCAATTGCAAACGTAGTACGTAAGCTAGAAGAGCACGGCGCAATGGATCATACGATCATTGTATCGGCGACTGCTTCTGAATCTGCTGCACTACAATTCATTGCACCTTATACAGGTTGCTCAATGGGTGAATATTTTAGAGATAAGGGTGAAGATGCTCTTATTATCTATGATGATTTGACTAAGCAAGCATGGGCATATCGTCAAATGTCATTGCTATTACGTCGTCCACCAGGTCGTGAAGCATACCCTGGAGACGTTTTCTATATTCATTCTCGTTTGTTAGAAAGAGCAGCTAGAATTAATGTTGAAGAAGTAGAGAAGTTAACTAACGGTAAAGTAAAAGGTAAAACAGGTTCTTTAACTGCATTACCCATTATTGAAACTCAAGGTGGTGACGTATCTGCTTTCGTACCAACAAACGTAATTTCAATTACGGATGGTCAAATTTTCTTGGAGTCTGATTTATTCAACTCAGGAATTCGTCCAGCGGTTAATGCGGGTCTTTCAGTGTCACGAGTAGGTGGTGCTGCACAAACTAAAATCGTTAAGAAATTAGGTGGTGGAACTCGTCTTGATTTAGCTCAATATCGTGAACTAGCAGCTTTTGCACAGTTCGCATCTGACTTAGATGAAAGCACACGTAAACAGATTGAACGTGGACAGCGTGTTACTGAGTTAATGAAGCAAAATCAATATTCGCCAATGTCAGTTGCTGAAATGGGTATCTCATTACATGCAGCAAATGAAGGCTTTCTTGATGATCTAGAAGTTGATAAAGTTTTAGATTTTGAAGCGGCACTACAATCTTATATGAAGTCTGAACACGCTGATTTGATTAAAACAATCAATGAGACAGGCGACTATAGTAAAGAGATTAAAAAAGGCATTCAGTCTGCAATCGAGACTTTCATTAAAACGAGTAGCTGGTAAAAGGGGCTTCTGATGGCTGTTGGTAAAGAAATACGCACCCAGATTGCGAGTATTAAAAATACTCAAAAAATCACTCGTGCCATGGAAATGGTAGCCGCGAGTAAAATGCGTAAAACAAAAGACAGAATGAATGCTACACGTCCCTACTCAAAAAAGATTAGCCAGATAATTAAACATCTGGCTCATGCTAACCCTGAGTATAAACATCCATTTCTTGTTGAACGTGAAGTTAAACGAGTTGGTATTATTGCCGTTAGTTCTGATAGAGGTTTATGTGGAGGTCTGAATTCAAATTTATTCAGAAAAACACTTAAGCAATTAACAGAGTGGGATAATAACGATATAGAAGTAGATATTTGTACTATCGGTGGAAAAGGCGCAATCTTCTTTGGTAGTTTAAAGATAAACAAATTAGGGCAAGTTTCGAAATTAGGAGATACTCCACATTTAAATGATGTTGTGGGTATTATTAAAATTATGCTAGATGCTTATTATGCTGGCAAAATTGATGAGTTACATGTTTTATACAATCAATTTGTAAATACCATGACTCAAGCTCCGACGATAGAAAAGTTGCTTCCTGTTATTGCAGATGAGCTTGAAGATGAAAATCTGAAAGGGCATTGGGATTATTTATATGAGCCTGATGCAAAAGAAGTTTTAGATAACTTATTATCTCGATATATAGAATCGATTGTTTATCAAGGCGTAGTAGAGAATAATGCCTGTGAGCAAGCGGCTAGAATGGTCGCTATGAAAAGTGCTTCAGATAACGCTGGGAACCTTATTGATGAGCTACAACTTGTTTATAACAAAGCAAGACAAGCAGCTATCACACAGGAAATTTCAGAAATTGTTGCCGGCGCCGCAGCTGTTTAGGGCTTGCAAGTTAAGAATATAAGAGGGCTACACAATGAGTTCGGGTAAAATCGTTCAAATTATTGGTGCGGTTGTGGATGTTGAATTTCCACGTGAAGCACTACCTAAAGTTTATGACGCACTAACAGTAGAAAGCGTTGGTTTAACTTTAGAAGTTCAACAACAACTAGGTGATGGCGTTGTACGCGCGATTGCTATGGGTACTACTGATGGTGTACGTCGCGGCTTAGAAGTAAGCAATTCAGGCGATGCTATTAAAGTACCAGTTGGACAAAAAACACTAGGACGTATTATGGATGTCCTAGGTAATCCAATTGACGAAAAAGGTCCAATTGGTGAAAAAGATAAATGGGTTATTCATCGTGAAGCACCTTCTTACGCGGAACAAGCGCCAGCTAATGAGCTTTTAGAAACAGGTATTAAAGTCATTGACTTGGTATGCCCGTTTGCTAAAGGGGGTAAAGTTGGTTTGTTTGGTGGTGCCGGTGTTGGTAAAACTGTAAACATGATGGAGCTAATTCGTAATATTGCGATTGAGCACAGTGGTTTCTCAGTATTTGCTGGGGTTGGAGAGCGTACTCGTGAGGGTAACGATTTCTACCATGAAATGACTGATTCAAACGTAATCGATAAAGTATCATTAGTTTACGGTCAAATGAATGAGCCTCCAGGAAACAGACTACGTGTTGCGTTGACTGGTTTGACGATGGCGGAATATTTCCGTGAAGAAGGACGTGATGTATTATTTTTCGTAGATAATATTTACCGTTATACACTGGCTGGAACAGAAGTATCTGCTCTATTAGGTCGTATGCCATCAGCGGTAGGTTACCAGCCTACACTAGCTGAAGAAATGGGTGTATTACAAGAGCGTATTACTTCAACTAAAACGGGTTCAATTACATCAATCCAAGCGGTATACGTACCTGCGGATGATTTAACTGATCCATCACCAGCGACTACCTTCGCGCATTTAGATGCAACGGTTGTATTATCACGTCAAATTGCTGAGCTAGGTATTTATCCTGCGATTGACCCGCTTGATTCAAGCAGTCGTCAGTTAGATCCATTAGTGATTGGACAAGAGCATTATGATGTAGCTCGTGGTGTACAAGGTATCTTGCAACGTTATAAAGAATTACGCGATATTATTGCGATTCTTGGTATGGATGAATTATCTGAAGAAGATAAACAGACTGTAACAAGAGCACGTAAGATTCAACGTTTCTTATCACAGCCATTCTTTGTTGCTGAAGTATTTACTGGGGCTCCTGGTAAATATGTTTCACTAAAAGATACCATTGCTGGTTTCCAAGGCATTATTGCTGGTGACTATGACGAACTTCCTGAGCAAGCATTTTATATGGTTGGTTCCATAGACGAAGCCGTTGAAAAAGCGAAAGGAATGTAAGTTATTAACTTATAGGTAATATTATGACCATGACAGTACATGTAGACATTGTTAGTGCAGAACAGGAGATTTTTTCCGGATTAGCGGAAATGATTTTTGCTCCTGCTGAGCTAGGTGAAATAGGTATTACACCTCGTCATGCGCCATTAATATCAAGTTTAAATCCTGGTGAAGTTCGCGTTAAAATTAGCGAAAAAGAAACTCAGGCATACTTTGTCTCTGGGGGGATGCTAGAAGTTCAGCCCCACTTAGTCACTGTATTGGCTGATACTGCGATTAGAGCAAAAGATATTGATGAAGCCGCTGCCCTACAAGCGAAAGCTGCTGCTGAAGAAGCGTTAAATGATAAGTCTGGTAAGATTGATTATGCAACTGCTCAATCTCAGTTAGCTCAAGCTATGATGCAGCTAAGAACCTTAGATAGACTCAGAAAAAGAGGCTCCTAAGTTACTTAGACGGTAACACAAAGCCCGATAGCGATTTCGTTATCGGGCTTTTTTTGTTTTTAGTTTATGTGAATATAGTCGCTAGCTACTTTTTTCGCGTGTAAAGATATTTTGAAGTAGGGTACGCATTGCGTACCTTTTAAAGTAGCAAAGGTATGCAATGCATACCCTACACGAGGTCGTTGACGTAAGCTAAATTAGTACACAATTTTGAATAATTCAATTTTCCTACTTCGCCCTCAGTTATGCTGGGGCTCTAAAAATACATGAACCACCTCCCATATTTTAAGGAAATAAATAAATGGCTTTGAAAACTCTTATATTAGCTGCCGGACAAGGTACACGTATGCGTTCGGCACGCCCTAAAGTTTTACATGAAATTGCAAATCGTAGTTTATTAGAGCATGTCTATGATACGAGTAAACTCATTGAGAGTAATGAAATAATAGTTATTTATGGTCATGGTGGAGAATTAGTAAAGCAGACTTTATCTACGCTTGATGCACAATGGATAGAGCAAAAAGAGCAATTAGGAACGGGGCATGCAGTTATGCAAGCGGAAAGTTTAATTGCGAATGAAGATACAGTATTAATTTTATATGGTGATGTCCCATTATTAACTAAAGACTCTATTAATGGTTTATTAACTAATGTTAGTGAGCAGTCTCTTGCATTGTTAACAGTTAACCTTGCTAATCCAACTGGCTATGGACGTATCGTGCGTGATCAACAGCATAAGGTTGTGAAAATTACAGAGCACAAAGATGCGAATGAACAAGAGTTACTGATACAGGAAGTTAATACTGGTATTCTTGCGGTTAAAGGAGATAACTTAAAACAATGGATTTCACGTTTGGATAATAGTAATGCTCAGAAAGAGTTTTATTTAACGGACGTCATTGAAATGGCAGTTAAAGATGGCATTGAAGTAAAAACCTCTCAGCCAAAGGGGCCTGATGAAGTTCTTGGAGTAAATAATCGTAAACAACTAAGCCACCTTGAACGCGTTTTTCAGCTCCAACAAGCGGATAGCTTAATGGTGCAGGGTGTTACTTTGGCTGACCCAGCAAGGTTGGATTGTAGGGGGAGCTTTGTATCGCTAGGGCAAGATATTTCAGTTGATATCAATGTTATTTTCGAGGGTAAAAATAGCATTGGAAATAATGTCAGCATCGGTGCAAATACTATTATTACTAACTCTGTCATTGCAGATGATGTACAGATTTTAGCCAACTGTATTATTGATAATGCAACAGTGGGAGCAGGTAGTAAAGTAGGGCCTTATGCACGGTTACGTCCACAAGCTGAATTAGCTGAACAAGTACATATAGGGAACTTCGTAGAGATTAAAAAATCTACAGTCGCTAAAGGCAGCAAAATTAATCACCTAAGTTATATTGGAGATGCTTCCATTGGTAGTGGTGTAAATATAGGGGCAGGTACTATTACCTGTAATTATGATGGGGTAAATAAATTCCGGACTGTTATTGAAGATGGTGCTTTTATAGGCTCTGATACACAATTAATAGCACCGGTAACCGTGGGTAAAAATGCAACCATTGGCGCAGGCTCTACCATTACTAAAGACACGCCTGATGAAAAGCTAAGCTTATCAAGAGCAAAACAAATAACCTTACAAAACTGGCAACGTCCAGTAAAAAAGGAGCAATAATATGTGCGGTATTGTCGGTGGAGTTGCACAAAGAAATGTTGTACCAATCTTACTGGAAGGCTTAAAGCGATTAGAATATCGTGGTTATGATTCTGCGGGACTTGCTGTTATCAATAATGGAAGTATTTTTCGGCAACGAGAAATAGGCAAAGTAAAAGGCTTAGAAAGCTTAATCAATGCCGAGCCTTTCACGGGTAATATTGGAATTGCACATACGCGCTGGGCAACGCATGGTAAGCCCAGCACAGAAAATGCCCATCCGCATATTTGCAATGATAAAGTAGCCATTGTTCATAACGGTATTATTGAGAATCATCAACAATTACGTGAACAACAAAAAGAACAAGGGTATAGCTTTAGTTCAGAAACGGACACTGAAGTCATTGCTCATCAGGTTTATCATGAATTAGAAAAAACAAATAATTTATTGCAAGCCGTTAAAAATACAATTCAGCAACTCGAAGGGGCGTATGCCTTAGGCGTTGTCAGTAAAGATGATGAAAATACCTTAATCACTTGCCGCAAAGGTAGCCCGTTAGTCATTGGCGTGGGTTTTGGTGAATATTTTATTGCCTCTGATGTTGCTGCATTATTACCGGTCACGAATCACTTTATCTTTTTAGAAGAGGGTGATGTAGCTGAACTTAAAATTGATAGTTTAGTGATTTATGATAAGGATGATCAGCTCGTTGAGCGGCCGATTAAAGAAAGTAGTTTAAAAGCAGATGCCGTTGATAAAGGTGAATATCGGCACTACATGCTCAAAGAAATATATGAGCAACCTAATGCCATTGCTGAGGCATTAGAAGGTCGGTTTATTGATAATAAATTACAAGATAGTGCTTTTGGTCATAATGCTGCGGAAATCTTCGATAAAATTAAATCTATACAAATTTTAGCTTGTGGGACCAGTTACCATTCAGGCTTAGTCGCGAAATACTGGTTTGAAAAATTAGCAGGAATCCCCTGTAATATTGAAGTAGCGAGTGAATTTCGCTATCGAGAGCCAATTCTAGCAGAAGGGACTCTAATTGTTACCATCTCTCAGTCAGGAGAAACAGCTGATACTCTAGCTGCCTTATTAGAAGCTAAACGCTTAGGCGCCAAATATTCATTATCGATTTGTAACGTACCTGAAAGCTCATTAGTTAGAGAGTCAGACCTGATTCTTATGACGCGTGCAGGACCTGAAATTGGCGTCGCATCAACGAAAGCATTTACAACACAGTTAGTTTCTTTAATGCTACTTGTGATAGCAATGGGTAGACGGTTTTCTTTAAGCGAGGAAAAACAAGCTGAAATTAGCACAGAGCTATTTCATTTGCCTCGTATTATTGATGATGTTTTACAAATGGACGCTGAAATTGAAGCGCTATCGGAACAATTTTCTGAAAAACAGCACGCCTTATTTTTAGGAAGAGGAACGCATTATCCTATCGCAATGGAAGGGGCGCTAAAGTTAAAAGAAATCTCCTATATCCATGCCGAAGCGTACCCTGCGGGAGAATTAAAACATGGGCCGCTTGCATTAATTGATGCCGAAATGCCTGTAGTGACAGTAGCTCCCAATAATAATTTATTAGAAAAGTTAAAATCCAATATCCAAGAAGTCAGCGCGCGGGGCGGGCAGCTAATCGTTTTTCTAGATGAATCGATTAACTCAGAAGCAGATGAGAATATACAAATTGTGCGTATTCCAAAAGTGAATAACTTAATTGCACCTATTGTATATATCGTTCCCCTACAGCTTCTGTCATATCACGTAGCTATTTTAAAAGGAACTGATGTTGATCAACCTAGGAATCTAGCGAAGTCTGTAACTGTGGAGTAGCTGTTCACGAAATTATGAGCCCCATTAATGAAACTTAAATTCAAATAATAAGTGCTTTACTAAGTGACGCTACTTTTGCTATTCATTGCTTGGTGGTGGGGAGGAGTTTTTTGATTTATTAATGCTTGCTGTGTGCACTGAAAGCAGAAGTGTTAAAATAATTACTACATTTAAATATAGTAGGATTCTAACTTTACTAATGACAAATACAGCGAATAAATTTTCGGCTATTGTAATTGGGCTCAGTCTCATTTTGGTATTGTGGGCGGCCAGTATAGTGAATATATTTAATTTGTCGAACTCTATTGTTCGAGATACTTTAATGAGTATTAATATTAATACTCAAGTCTCTGAAAAAATTCTTGTAGTTGAAGCTGAGAAGCCAATAGATGAACAGGGAGATGACGTGTGGCTTACGACTTTAAAGAATCTTTTGTCTTACAATGTTAAGCAAGTTGTTTTTAATTTTACGCCGGAGCATGTTTCTAGTGCATTTTTTCAGCTGGCTAATGACTCAGGTAAAGTACTATTTGCTCAGAAAACACTTGAAAACTTTACTTTAGAAGGAAAAGGAGGAGGCCAAGTAGCTAGTGTGTTACGAAGTAGAGATTCAAATTATGGGTTGATTCAGTCAGCAGGACATGAAAATGGTGTCTTTATATATCAAGCCACGGCTATTAATGTCGGTGGTGAGGTTTTTCCTACCCTTGAGTTTTTAGCTGCTAGTCGGGTTTTAGGGGAGGATGCTTTATTACCCGAGAGGGAGTATTTGATTAATTTTATAGGAGGGCTAGAACGGTTACCTAAAATTAATATTAAGAGAGTCTTGTCTGGAGGATTGATCAGTGAATTGCTGGATAATAAAACGGTCTTAATTGGTGTTAAAGGAATGGAGCCTATTGCTGAGTTTTATACACCCATTTCTAAAGAAGAAGGTCTTGTCTCAGATTTAATGCTACGTGGATTTGCATTGGATACTCTATTGTCTAACCGACAAATTAAAGTAGTTCATCCTGGGCTAAGCTTTCTGTTTTTTCTACTAATTATTGCTGGAAGCTTGTTTTTTAGTCAATGGTTATCATTTCAAGCTTCTTTTTATGCATCTATTGGTATATCCCTGGTTTATATTGGGTTTTGTTGGGGCATACTGATATTTTTATATATTTTATTACCTTATACTGAATTATTTCTGGCGCAATGGATTGCTTTTTTTGCTGTATGGCGATTTCAAATGATTTCGGAAGACCAGGCCTTAGAGAGTATGTTGCTGGGCTTATCCGTGAAATTGCAAGAAAAATCTTTTCCAGTGAGTTTTTATAATACGGAAGATCCATGGGCAGAGTTGATAACTATGGTCAACCAAACGCTAAACTTACATAGGATTATTTTTCTTGAGAGGGTTGAAGGTGACCACCGTTTGCGGGAGATTAAAGCATTAAATTGCAGTATTGATGATATATCTGAAATGCGACGTGATTACGAGCGTACCCCATACAGTACGGCCATTAGTGAGCATAAGGTGTTATTTTTAAATCAGCCTTTTTTAAATAAAGTACCTAGACAAGAAGATCAGTATCTGGCTCCTTTAATTTTTGCGGGCGATGTTTTAGGGTTTTGGGCGTTTACGATTGAACCGAAAAATAGGCACTCTAAGGTAAAGTTTGATAGTTTAACTCATGATTTTATGCAAGAAATTAGTGAGGTTTTGCATTATCGTCAAGAATGGCATAGAAAAATAGCGCATGAACAAAGCAGAGTATGGCGTTATTTACGCATTGAAGGTGGTGGGACATCTTCATATAAAAGTTTAAATAAATCAGTTGTGCTTATGGAAAAACGAATTTCGATAATGCATGAAGTTTTTGATAATCTTAGCTCTAGCGGTATTTTATATGACCTTTTTGGCCATGTATTGTTGGTTAATAATAAAATGGAAAAACTTGCACGCACTCTAGAAATTTTACCCTACAACATGACTATGCTTGATTTTGTGGCCAAAGTAACAGGGTATGATGAAAATAAAGTTAGAGATTTGTTGCAGCAGACAGTATTTGATCATGAAGTAATATCTATATCTGTGGCTCCTATAAAGAGTAACCGTAGTTATATGCTCTTTATTCGACCTCTAAAAGTTTCTGAAAAAGAGCTCTATGAGGAAAAGGTCATTGAAGAAACAAATGTGTTTGCTATGCGGGGAGTGCTATGTGAGTTAGTAGATATCTCTGAGTTAAAGCAGTTATGGGCGCTGGAGGGGCAAGTGCCTGAGAGGGTGGGGGGGCAAGTTAATAAAGCTTTAGCTTCAACTTTATCCACAGTATCCCAGTTGAATGATGATAATCTTTCTTCTGAGTCTAAGAAAAAAATATTAACGGTGGTGCAGGCAGAAATCAATGAAATACTAAAGGGCCTTGAGGGGGTTAATCAACAAGCAAATAGTGAGGTTGAGTATTTAGCTAATAATAAACTAGACTGCTACCCTGTTGATGGGGTTAAAGCATTTGAGTTAGCCGTTGACGAAGTTCAAGAAGAAGTTTCTAAGTTAGGAGCTATAATGCATATAAGCATTCCACAAATGCTTAGCTTAGTTTTAGCCTCTCCTTATGAGTTAACCCCAATATTTCGTGTAGTCCTATTAGCTTTACTTGATGATTCAGGTAGGCAAGGGAATATCTGGGTAGAAGTGCAAGAAAAAAACGGACAAACTTTATTTCTTATGTATAACGACGGTGCTGGAGTGCCTCAAGAAGACCTAGAGCAGTTTTTTGATAGTAGTACTATACAATCAAGTGATCTTGCCAAGATACATGATGCAAGAAGAGGGGTCGTGCAGTGGGGAGGGGAGTTGAATATTAATAGTGAAGTAGGTAAAGGATTACGTATAGAGCTAATATTAAGAACATTTTTTAGTTGATAGTAATGTTCTTATTTAATTATTGTCATTGTTAAATACATAAATATGGATATTTTTCCTCTCTATATATTCCCGACGGGAAGTCTTGCAAGCTCAGTTATTCCCGCTGTATGGGTTGGTATGTTGGTTGTTTGCTTTTTTAATTTACGGTTAGGATGGGTTTTGTCGGGGTTAGTTGTACCAGGCTATCTCGTACCATTATTATTGATTAAACCTTGGTCAGCAGCAGTTGTTTTGCTCGAAGGCATAGTTACATACTTTATTATTTATTTTTTTTCTGACTACTTATCTAAGAAGGGATTTTGGCATAATCTTTTTGGTCGAGACCGTTTCTTTTCGCTGATTCTATGCAGTGTCGCAGTGCGCTTGTTATTTGATGGATGGTTGTTGCCTGGATTAGGGGAGTGGCTAAATCATTATTTTCAGATGGAGTTTGACTACCGGAGTCACTTGCATAGCTTTGGCCTAATTATTGTTTCCCTTATTGCTAACCAGTTTTGGAAGACAGGAATAGTTAAAGGTTTTGTTCCATTTGTTATTACGTTAATGACGACTTTATTGATTGTTCGTTATGGGTTAATGGAGTTGACTAATTTTAATTTGAGTAGTGTCAGTTATTTATATAATGATCTGGCCTCCTCTATATTAGCAAGCCCAAAAGCATATATTATCTTAGTGTCCACTGCGTTTTTAGCTTCTAGGATGAACTTGTATTACGGGTGGGATTTTAATGGGATTTTAATTCCTGCTTTATTGGCATTACAGTGGTATCAACCTATTAGAATTGTAGCGACTATTGCTGAAGCGGCAGCTATTTTGTTTTTGGCTACTATAGTATTGAAATCTTCTTGGTTTAAAACAGCCAGTATAGAAGGAGCTCGAAAGCTTATTTTGTTTTTTAATATAAGCTTTGTATATAAGATTTTATTAGGGTATTTTATTTTAACGTGGTTTCCTAATGCAAAAACAACTGATTATTTTGGTTTTGGGTATGTATTAGCCACACTTATGGCAGTGAAAATTCATGACAAGGCTATTTTAGCTCGTTTGACTCGTGCGACATTACAAACCTCTTTAACCGCTGTTTTAGTTGCAAGTATTATTGGCTTTAGCCTTACACTTTTGCCAATTACTAATACCTTTGTTTCAGCTCAGATGGACGAAAAAACGAACGCATCTAAAGTTATCTATAGTGAGGGTGAGTTAGTCGATTTTTTGCAGAAAGCACAAGTTGGCCTTTTTGAAGTAAAAGCTAATAATAGTTATCAAGCTCCTTTAGCTCATGAAATAGGGTTGTTTGATAAAGGGCTTGGGTATATAGAAAGATACTTAGAAAATAAGAACCCAGAAGTATTAAGTCAAGCAAATTTGGTTTTTAATCAGTTAAATTACCAAGTGATTATTCTTCAGCAGCACTATTTAGTCTTGTCTGAAAAAACACCTTCTCGAGGGGGGGGGATTTACGTTTTTAACTTAAAGGAGGAACATAGTTTAGCTTTGGAAGTTCCAGCACCATTAAGTGAAGTTAATGTTATGAATGCAGGAATAACCCTCTTTAAAATGCTTAATGCTCGTAGCTTATCGATTTCAGGGACTAGCCGTATAGGTAATACAGACCAGAAATTAGATGTTTTAAGTCATCAGCATAGTTTTTTTCATACTTTTCACCGGAGAATAGGGCGTAATGATAGTATCCAGGTTCGGACTTATACAAGTGAGCTTGCAAGAGTGACCGCTGGGTTACGGCGAGTAGCAACAGAAACTCAAGTTAAAGGCTTAGTATCTACTTTATGGGTCAAACGCAAAATTCCAGAAAGTTTAAATTTGGTTGCATTAAAAAAACTGTTAGGTAGCTATCAGCTGGAATGGGAGACACCCCGCTTTGAAAACCGTCAACGAGATGTGTCCGTATATGGATTCGGAGAGTTAATATTAAATCAAGATACAGTAAAAAGGTTATTGTTTAGCGAAGAAAAGATGAGTATGGCTGTTAGTGGTGTTGAGGAAGATATAAGTATTGAAGGTTATTTACATAACTGGATTTTAAGTAGTAAGGTGCAGATTGCAGAGCAAGGAAGTAATCTATACCAAGCGCCAGATTTAGCTCAATTACTATTTTTAGATGAGAAAGTATTCACGCCGCTGTTAAATATAGTAAAAAACTATCAATTTACGCATAAGTGGACTCCAGAGATACTTAATAGTTTGCGTATGGTAGCGCGATCAGCAGATATTATGGGTTATCAAGTTATTCGGTACAGACATAAAATTTCTCAGAAAGATTATTTAATTGTGATCGAAAAGGAAGGTAGTTCCAGGCGGTACTGGGGAACTTATGTATTACAAGTCGACAAATGTCAACCTTATGCCGTACAGATACCTCGTCCCTTATATGAGGTTAATAGTTTTGAATATGGAGTGGCTTTATTTGATCGAATAAATGCGGCGTCATTAATGATTGGAACTACGCATCCTCATGCTAATGCAGATGAGACTGCTGATTTGGTTGCTCCAAATAATAAGCTGAGTGTATTTAATTTGTTTACTCAAGTGTTATTAAGAGAGTCAAAAAGTGAGCCTTTAATGATTCTAAGCAGCCGAGCTTACAGTTACCGATTGGGAAGGCCTTTAGTAGATGCGGATATTATAATGGCTCAAACCGGAGGGAAAGCATCTCAACGAGGTCTAACAGAGTTAAGTAATAATTTAGTAGAAGTGTTAGAGGCTGATGGTTTAAAAGTGAAGCAACTTGATGGGTCATTAGAAACACAAGGGTATGAAGTTAGTACTAATACGCAGTCATATTATCTTAACGCAACTGAGAATAAAAAAATTGCTGTATTATGGTTGTCTTCATCAGCGCGGTCTAGTTATAGGCAGCAGGATGAAAATAAGTGGCAAATAGCACAGTTTACACAGCTAGGTATCACGAGTATTGAACAGGATTTAGCGCAATATTTATTACTCAATGGAGGTTTGCAGTCTATAGAGATAACTCCACTAATGGATAAGTGGATAACGCAATATGTTAAAGAAATGGATGTTGTAGGGCTGCAGAAGATTAAGAAACAAGCGGATACTGATGGATTGACCTTAAAGCGAGTAGTTGATGTTAATAGTAAACAGGCTTTCCTTGTTCTACAAGGTAAAAATTTAGAAGTTTTTGCTGTTGTGAATTTGACCCCACGTAGTTTAGAACGTTTTTATCTGACTGATACAGGTGCGCTAGAGCCGCAACTTAAGCGGTTCATTGCTTTACGTTTTACTTGGTTATTAGCAGGGAGCTAGGGGATGCGTCGATATAAGCGAGTTGTATTATTATGGGCATTTATTATTACTAGCTTAGCTTGGGGAGTCGAAAATATATGGGAAAAAATTCAAGATGAATTTCAACTATATAAAAAAACAACCATTCATGGCAACAGTGAATCATTTAAAAGTAGTTTAGTTTATCAGTTAAAAGCGAATAACTGGCTTGTATTTAGCATCCCTGAAAATACAGATAAACTACGAGTTATAAGTAATTTAAATGTTAAGCCTTTTCTTGTGGAGCCTGATATTGAGCAGCGTTGGCAGTATGCCATCCACTACCAATTACTGGATAATCAGAATAAGGTTCTTATTGATAAGCGTTACTACCACTCTACCTTTTTAACAAAATATCAAGAGAAGCAAGAGAAGCAAGAGAAGCAAGAGAAGCAAGAGAAAAAGTTTAATACAAATTATTATGCTGCTAATAATTTAATTCCATTAGATGGGCGGTTAGCTGCGTTAAACTTTGAGCAGCTTTCAAAAGCAGTAAAAATTAAAGTTAAACTAGAGGTACTTGAGCCTCAAGCAGTTGATGCAAGTATACGAATTTATGTGCCGTCTAAAATTGCAGAGCACCGCATTGGAACGCTTTGGCTAAGAATGAATGTAAAGGAAAGGGGGGCTTTAGCGAAAGGAAGTGTTTATCCAGAAAGCCTATTAACAGAAACAGAGAAATTTAATTTACTGCGTCACCAATGGAGCCCAATTGGTCCACAGGGGGTTAATGACCGTGATTACTTTGCGAGAGTACTTTATGGGTTAGCTGACGTTGGCTATGACCAGGTAATGGCGCGGACAAGTTTTTCTACAGAACTCACTGGCGATATTGATCACCCTATTGTGCTTCCAATCCAAGACGGGGGTAAGGTATCGGTTGAATTCAAAGAGCTAGATGCGGAGCTAAGCGGCGATGTTCCTATTACGTTTCACTGGTTTGGCCGTACGATAAAAGATCGATGGCAGAAAAATATAACCTGGAATGGAAGCATGCCTATTGAGTTGGCTGTAGAACCTGGATTACTAGTCGTCCGTAGTGCAATTCCTTTGGCATTAAAAGCCTTTTCATTAGAGCAATTAAGTTCTAATAAATATGATATTACGCCTGAATTGGCAACTAGTTACAGTTACTATGCTGGTTCATGGCTTGATTATAAAGTACGGCATGTTGGTAAAGAGCCTGCCTCAATAAGAGTTGATGTAAGACAAAAAATAAGAGGCACTGACTCTGTAATGCCTGTAGTTATAAAATATGAGTGGTTAAGTTCTCAGTATGAAATTTTATATAAAGGAGAGCTAGATCTATCAATGACTTCATCTCTTTATGACCGACTGAAGCCAGCTGAAGATAATGTTCAAATAAGTGACCCAGAGCGATATTATTTTAAACTACCTCATAAGGTAAAATATTTACGTATCAGAGCATTATCTGAAGATGTTTTTATTAATATATATAACCAACCTGCAAATTTAATTAAGAATGTTGTTATTAATAAGCTAAAGAGCAGCGAGGAGTCTCCAAGCTGGTTTGTGATGAAGCCAGGTAATGTGGAAGAGTTAATGCTACACAAATTGGTGCAAGCAGTAAGCGTTCAACCACGGCCACCTGAAAGTGACGCTGATTTAGAGCAAGGGCTTTATTTATGGGAAGACTTTTTACCAAACCAGCGAGCAAGTTCTTATTATATTTTAACGCCCTATGATAGTAATGCGTTTAGGCGTGAAACTTTAGCTAGTCTATATTGTCAAATTCCAGTCAATCAGAGATTTAAAGCAAAGCTATTAGGTAAGGCATTTATTAAATTGTTATCGCCCGAACTAGTGTTTATAAGAGCTAAAGTAAACGAATTTAAATTTTCCATGACTAAAAATGGAAGTAATTTACTAAAGTCTTCTGTAATAGGTAAGCAAGGGGCGTTTTATTTGCCAAAAATAGGGATAGGTGAGCAGGTATTTTATTTACAAGCTTCCCAAGCGAGTCAATGGTATATGAACTATATTTCTGACTGTACAGGTGCGCAGTATTTAAAAAGACGAACCTTTAAATTAAATAATAAAAGTCGTCTAACGTTTAATGTATTTCATCAGGCGGGGATTAATGAGGTATTTTCAGGGAATTTTTTTGCTAGGAAGCATGGAGATAAATTTTCAAAAATTAAAGTAATAATTACACCTGAGCAAGAAAAAAAATTAGGACAGTATAGTGACTACAATGATTGGACATTTACTCAGCGAACTTATGATATTAAGCATGCACAAGAAGAAGGCAGCTTGGTCCTAATGTCTAACGGGAGACGAGTTAATAGCGGTGAAAGTTTTTTTATTCCACTAAAGTCTGATCTTCCTGGCGGTCGTTATCGTATTGATGTTGTTTTGCAGGAAGGTGATTCGGGTTTAATGAGTTTATCAAAGCTAACACCAGGAATTCATGCACAGAGAAAGTTTTATAGTGGAATAGTTGTTGATGATTAAGAAAAGTATATTGATTATAGTGATGACTTTAAGCCTAAATCAGGTTCAAGCTAAAAACCTTAATAGTCTATGGCAGCAGTCATTTTTTAAGAATGCCTTACAATTAGCCACGACCACTGAGTTAGAGCAAGTGGAGAAAGCAATAGACGCTGAACTAAACGGCCATAAAAGTGACCTATGGTCTGCTGTTGGTATGCAGCGATTAGTTGATGAAGAGTTACTTATTTTTAAAGAAGTCAAGAAGGAACAAAGAGGACGAGGCTTGTATATGTTAAATACAGGGCTTGTAGAAAGTCATATTTTGTTACAAGCGCCTCACGCTAAAGCAGATCGGTATACAGGGGAGCTTGCTGAGCAACTCTTTTTTCAAGGCAACTTTCACGGCGTGCAGTGGAATAGTGTGTATCGTTATAGTGAGATAGAAGGAATGTCTGCTAAGGCAGATATGGCGCATTTGGAGCAAACTTATTGGCAGGTATTTACGCGCACGTTTGCTAATAAGTTTGCTCAAGCTCGTATTGTTCAATTACATGGCTATGCACGATCAAAGAGGAAATCTAAGCAGGGCAAGACGAGTGATATGATTTTAAGCTCCGGTGATTATTTTCCTTCTCCTTGGATTCAGCAGGTCGCTATTTGTTTAAAGGAGAGCATTCCAGGAAGAGTGAGTTTATTCCCTTACGATATTAATGAGCTAGGAGCGACAAGAAATACACAAGGGAAATTATTACGTAGCCTTAAACATAAAGGTTTTTTACATATAGAAATGAGTTTGGAATTACGTAAGTTATTTTTAGAAAAAACTGAGTTGAGACAGGTCTTGCTTGAGTGTTTAAAGGGCTAATGTTGTGATAAAAATTAAAAGAGTTGTTACGGTGCTATGTTTTCTTAGTCTATTGCTAGGTTCGAACTCTTTAGTTTTTGCAAATTTAGATGAAGTGCAAGCAGGACTGTTGGATTCACATACGTTAGCGTTACGCTGGGACAATGTTGAGAGCTTTCCTGAGTGGGTGGGAGGGGAAGAGCCTATTTATTCTTTTAAATGGCATTTTGATCAGTTAAATTTAGCCCCAGGGCAAGAGTCGGTCGTTTATTTAAAGCCCTATCAGTTTTTGCGCCTTTACAACCCAGAGTTAAGTCTACGTTCAAATGACTTTCTAGTTGCACTCTCAAATAGTTCGGGCCTAGCTGTTGAAGCGCCATTACACTCCACTAGCGATAGCCATTCTTTAGTACTGAAAAATCACTCGAGTAGGGCTCAATGGGTTCATATTCAAAGGCCAGAGAACGCAGATAAAACTGTGGCTATTGGTATGTTTGTTTCTCGTGAAGAAACTTTGCCTGAACTTGCGCCTTATAGAAAATCAATTTTTTTAACAGGGCCATGGGTTTTGTTAAAAGGGAAAAACTATCAATTACCTGAGATTTATTGGCCAATAAAACCTAACCAAGCAAGTAGCTTTGAGGTTCAAGGGCCAACACGATTATTATTAAAATCAAGGCTTACATACGAATATAACGCAGCGGAGCTACTACAAAATTATCGAGTTGCTGTAACTATCGATGATTTAAAAACTAAATGGCTACATTTTTCTTTGGGTGCAGAAAGCGAGCATACAGTCAGGGTTAATGGATCCCTTAAGGTTGTTAGTCGTGAAGGGCGATATTATTTAGAAGTACCCAAAGGTAGGCATACTATTAGCTTAGTACCTGATCGTTTTGTGTATTTACAAGTCTTAGAGCAAGAGATAGATGATTATTTATTTCCTTCCTTGAATCGGTTAAATCGTCCAAGTAATCAAACTAGGAAATCTAATTTATTTCCGCCATTGTTATTTCCTAGTGTTACGCAAATTGCCGAGCAGGCAGAAACGTTAGCAAAGAATAACACTTACCGCGAAATAAGCCTGTTATCTACTAATGTCTTGGCTAAGGCAGCTTTACAGCGACCAGATTTTCCACCTGCAAAAGAGCTGGCAGAAAAATTATTGGGGCAGCATACGTTTTACCGGGACTTATTTCCAAGCCGGAAAGTAAGTAACAGGGACCAGGCTATAAGTTATTTTATACGTAGTAAATTGAAATTTAGTGAGTTGTATTCCGTAGACACGGTGTTAGCAGAGCAGCATATTGGGGCAGCAATAAAGCAACTAGGCCAAGGCGTCTTTAATGATATCCCCGCTGGAAAAAAAGCGATGCAATATAGATTGCCAAAGCGTGTTTCTAGGTCACAATTACAGATTATTGTAGATAAAAAAAACTGTCAGTCTCGAGTTTTTTGGTTGCAATATGATCAGCAGCCAGCACTAAAGTTGCGTTTATATTGTCCTGGTTTATTACCTCAAGGAGCTCAGCAATTGTCTCTTGCTGAATCAGGGTTATTACAAATTCAAGATAGTTCTGAAGGCGCTGTTGAAGTGACTTTAAGTCGAGCCTTTGCAAAGTACTCAAAGCCAGGTAGGTTAATTGATGTAGCAAACTTTGAACTGGCTCTGCCTGCTAATGTTAAGAAAGTCAGTTTATGGCACAATGAAACGGAGCCTTTAAGTGTCGCAGTACAATACCGAGCAGATAAATATTTTCATTTGTCCGAGCACAGCTACTTGAGTCGCTTGAGGCAGAGTAAAAAGAGCAGGTTGAAAAAGTTATTTAAGCAGGCACTCAATAAAGGTTTTATCGCTGGGAAAGTAAGTGAAAATGATGCGGAATTATTGAATGAATATCAATTTTTGTTACGTTTGATATTATCTGAGGCTCGATTGTATCAGTCATTAGCAGCCGAAAAACAAACTGCTCCATTAATGCTGAAGCCTGATAAATATTTAAAGAAAAAAGAAAGTAAAGCTAAATTATCTGAGCAGAGAGGGCTGTGGAAAGAGGCTTTAGGTTACTGGCAAAAGGTGGTTTATGCAAGTAATGGAAAAAGGAGAGACCTAGCGCAGTTATCTCAAGCAAACGCCCTGAAACAGTTAGGTGAAGACTTTTTAGCAAAGCAATTGTGGCGCTATCTTTCAGTGCATGCTCATAAAGCAGTGGCAGAACAATCTATTCAGCATTTAATTACTTTTTACGAAGAACAGAAAGATAATAGAGCGTTACAAACTTTGTCAGCAGCTATGTTTGTTCAGTGGCCTGAAAAAACAAATAAGCCAATTCTTTTGTTTAATAGCTTTATTAAAAATCAAAAATATCGAGAGGCTCTTTTGTTAGGGCAACTTTTTTTATCAGACATTCCTATTGATGAATTATTATATGTCGCTTATCAATTGAAATGGTGGGAGACATTTGATTTCTACCTTGGGCAGTTACCTAGTGCAAAACAAGCATTTTGGCTTGGGATGCGAGAGCAAAATGAAGGGGATTATCTTACAGCATTAAAAACGTGGGATACTGATGAAACTAGAGAATGGAAAAAATATTTACAAGAAGGGCTAGATTTAAGTGCTTTAATATCAACTGACTCACCGAGTAATGAAAAGCAATATATAGTGCCGCGATATCAAGCGTGGTTAGATTGGCAACAGAGATACCCAGGCAGAAAACGGTGGAAGAATGCTCAAGAAATAGTTAAAGACTATATGGGAAGTGATACTTATTATAGTATTGAGCGTGGTGTATATGATACGGCTTTTAGAGCGACGGTTGAGAAGCCGGTACACCTGCGAGTTGTTGGGCCAATGAAATTAAATTTACATATTCGAGCTCTGCACACTAGCAATGATATGAGTTCGCGATTGAATGGCTGGATAACTATAAAAGATAACCAAGAGCACCTCGTTACACCTTTTACAAATAGTACTGTAGTAGAAGGGATTAATTTGAGTGGCGATACGGAAGATCGAGTAGGGCGAAAACTAATCATTGAGTACCAAGTAGGGGAAGGCTCTCATGAGATAGACATATTTTCTGACCAAGCCAACTTGTCTGTTCAAGTAGAAAAAGAAGCCCCAGCATTTCCATTAACGGTTATGCCAGAGTTAAATTTAGATAATTTTAATGCATTGAATGCTCCTTTAGCTCTTCTTCCTAAAGCAAAGCACTGTTTTTTTTCTGATGCCGCAATTTTAATGAAGGTAGGGACGGCTACTACACGAGCTATAAATGGGTGTCACCATCAATATCTACAGCAAAGATTATTTTCGGTATTAGGGGCAGAGCAGTTACCTTTGGCAGCATCGAGTACATTGGCTGTTTCCTCTGATCTCTCAGAAGGCAGTGCGGGAACAGAGAAAAATTTAAAGCAGGCACAGTTAGCTATGATGAGATATTTGTTACAAATTGAGTCAGCAGTAGCGGAAGAAATAAAAAAATCCTCCCTTGCCTTGGCAGAGCAATTATTTTTTCAATATCCAGATGATCCTTATATAAAAGCTTTTTGGCTTAGGATATCGCGTAGTACAGAGTGGCAAAAAATAGCGAATATTACTAGCTCTGCTGGGGTGCAGTTTGCCGCTATAAAAGGCTGGCAGCCGGAAAGTACAACGCTTGAAATAAGAAAACAATTAATAGAGCCGATACGGGAGGGTGAACATGTATTGCACGGTGATAAAGTCTTAGTGTTTTCAATGTATAACACGTCTGCTGTAGAGTTAAATACAAAGTTGCGCAGATTAAACCTCCCTTTTTTGAAAAAACATAAAATAAAAATTTTTTACCAGCTTGATGAGGGCGAGCGCCACAGTATAGAGTTAACTAGCCGAGGGATAGAAAGTCTTTTTTTATCAATTCCCTCAGGAGAGCATCAGCTTAAATTTTATCTGTTTCAGCCATTGCCTAATCAGTTTGTTGCCCTACAGTTCGATGATCAGGTTCATGACTTGTCATTACAGCAAGAAAGAGTCTATTCTGTTAGTACTGAGAAGCAGCCAATACAAGTTTATATTGAAGGCCCCACAGTATTACGCATAGATGAGTGGATTAAAGGCAATAGTCATAGCCGGTATCGAGCTGTTAAAAAGTTCGGCTGGCAAAAAATATTTATACCACCGACTAAAGGCAGAGGAGAAAGCTTATTTCGTATTCGACAACGTGTCTTCCTAACTGAAGAAAAAGAAGTAAGTAATCAAGTTACTAAGCGTGCTTTAGTGCCTATTCCTGCTAGTGGGATTGAGCCGGAATTGATTAATAAAGTACCTGAAATAACGTTATATGATGGTTTTGAATTAGGTGCTCAAGAAGATGGAACGTGGACGCTTGGCTTGGACTTTCAGAGACGTAATAATTTCCTAGAAGACAGAAACTCCTATACGGAACAGTTTGCTCAGTTGAGAGTAGAGCACCGGTATTATGATGAGGCATTACAGGGCTATTGGTTTTCTCAAGGCTTAGCAAGATATAGAGAGCAGGGCGGGCCAACTTTTGGCTTGAGAGAAACTTTTTATTGGCAGCCTAAAGCATGGCCGGTTAATACTAAATTAAATACGCAGTTTTTTGTACAGGCTTTAGACGGCGGGGCAGAGTGGTCAGGTAAAGTCGATGTATCATTCTATAAAGCACTTCGGTTGACACCTAAAACAACATTGACTCCAAAACTATCATTTTTTAAACAATTTTTAAGTTTAACACCCGAGAGTGAAAAGGTGCAGAACTGGATTGCCAACAACCAACTGGATCAACTTGATCAGGACGTGTACTCAGCTTACAAAGCAGATCACCTACATGGAATGAATGCTGCTTTTACTTTGCGGCATAGACCTTGGTTAGATACCTTATGGGTAGCCAAATTTAGGATGGCATCTAATGAAAATTTCAATATCTTTGAGCCGGATAATATAGGTTTACAAGCGCAGTGGAAACAGTATTTAGGTGGAGTACAGTTGGAAGCTGCGTATGGTGTCATTTTTTATCAAAAAGATTCTGACCGTCGAATAAGTAGCTCTCGTAAGCAGCTGAAATTAAAAGTAAGCTGGAATTCTTGGCTTGTTAAACAAAATCGTTTAGAGCTTGCAGTTCAGTATATGTATGATATCGATCGTAACGAGCACTTACCCTTATTATCAATGATGTTTCATTTTGGTGAAGGACGAGGGTATCGTGACTTTAGACCAAACGAGCTAAATTTTTTGCCTTTGATGCAACAACGTATACCAAATGAACAAAATAATCGAATCGAAAAAAATTATAACTAGTCAAGTAGATGTTAGTAAGCTGGTTACTCAGGACAGACCGCCTTTTTGGCTTCAGTTAAATAAATCATTACTTAACCACTTATATGGTGAATTTAATGTGTGGCCGGCAAGGCAGCCATTAGAGTCTATAGAGGATAGGTCAATAGATGGATTAAAAGCACAAATTGTTGTCGAGTTTTTAGTCCACGAGATAAAAGGGATACAAAGGAAATTAAAGGGGTTAAATGAAAGCTATCGTGTGTATAGTCAGCGGTACTTGAATTCTGTTAGTGAGCAAGAAAAGCAAGCTTATATTTTAGCGTATGCAAAAGAACTTGGAGCTTCTCGTCGGAAGTTACATCAAGATAAAAAATCCTTTAAGCGCTGGTTCGGACATGACGCCGTATGTGATCGATATAAAAACCAATATTTAGAAAATGAACGCTACTTAAGCTTTGTTTTAGAATGTCTGGGTAAGGTAGCGGCTACTGTATTGAGGTTTGATGGTGAAATGATTGGCTTTCATACGCTCTGGCAGCGTATGGCGTTGGAGAGTGTTTTACAGCCATTACTGAATTATGATGGTGATGAGCGGGTTGTTACTTCAGCATTTAAGGGGTTGTCACAAGCTATTTATGAAATGCCTAGAGAAGTTCAATATAGTAGCTTACATGAGAGTAGTTTACGCTTCATTTATCAAGCGGCATTGAAAAATACACAATCGGTTTGGGTGCAATGTGAAGCGCTGCAATTAATTGAGCATATTAAACCGGAACAGTTACCATCAGTTCTGAGTAAACGATTTGCCCAAGTAAAGAGTGATGAAGACCTATTTGTACGCAGAAAAGCGGTAGAAATTATTGGAGCGCACGTTGACCAAGAACGGTCATTTGTTGAGTTCTTAGATTTGGCTAGTAAGGATACAAGTCCAGCTGTGCGCCAGAAAGTAGCTGAAATTTCAGCTACTTTACCACCAGATTTGATTTTAGTGTATTGGCCTGTATTACTGCAAGATGAATCTGAAGCCGTTAGGGCATCAGCATTATTAGGTTTGGTCCCATTATTTTCTCAGGAGGACTATTTTTCTATTGCGCTGCAATTTCTTCAGGGGCATTTGCAAGAGGAGCAGCTGGAATTTCCTATTCGTACAGGTTTTTTGGTGTGCCGCCAAGGGCTAGAACAATTGTTAGTAGGAAAGCAGTTAGAAAAAGTCGATATTTATTTAGGTGCTTTATTACCGGTGATTGAGCAGTTACACCAGAAGTCACCTTTTTTGTCAGTTAGGCGCTGGGCGGGGCAAACACGAGAATACTTATTATGTCTTAGCGAGGAACGAACCTATGCTAGCTTCTTGGCGCTACAGCGCTTTGTTAAAACGATAAAGCCAGGAAAAACTAAGCGATTACCTAAGAATATCATTGTGAAAAATGATGCAGAGTTAGCACGAGTTTTATCTGTTATTGCTCAGCAGGATTTTGGTTTTGATATAGAAAAAAATATTGTTGGTGATTTTTTAACGCGAGGTCACTCTTTTGGTTTTCGTTTATGGAGATTTTTACATGAGCTTAGGCACTCTAGTAGCGATAAACGGCAAGGATTTTCTCACACGATTGGTCGTTTATTTTGGGGAGAGTTGCGAATACCATCAGCCATTTTATCTGAATTGGCGGAAACAAAAGTGCCAGGTGAGCCCTTATTTCTTTTTTCTGAAGGGGGGTGGCGTGAATATTTACCACTTCTTGATGAAGTACTTTCAGCATTAAGTAATAGTAATAAAGCAACTAAAATTTATCATAGTGAGGGAGTTACGACTATTCAGCCACCAAGGTCGGTAATTAAGCGTTGGCGAGCTCAATGGGTGATAACCTCAAATTTTGAAGAGTATGCACGTTTAAGAAATTGGGAAGAACAAAGTCCTCATTTGGTATCGAGCTATTTTCAGGCATTAGCTAAATTAGATATTCATATAAGCTATGTGGGCCATCAAGTAGACTATTTAACGGAAGGAACGGAGGACCCCGCCGTTTTGCGATTCTTCCCAGCGCTATTTCCCATAGGGGATGGGCAGTTATGGAGCCAGTTTAAGGATTATTTTATTTCTGTTTATGAAAATTCTTTGTATGAATTGGCGGTATATATAACTCTTGCATGTGCTTACTTTGCAGGTCGGCACGTGTATCTATATCAAAAAATTAAATTAGCTAGGAACCGAATTCCATTGGTTGTTGGAGGGTGGGGAACCAGAGGGAAGTCAGGGACCGAGCGTATGAAAGCGGCAGTAATTAATGCATTAGGGCATAGTGTTATCTCTAAAACGACGGGCTGCGAAGCAATGTTTATTCATGGGCGCCCTTTTGGGGAATTAAGAGAGATGTTTTTATTTCGCCCTTATGATAAAGCAACAATCTGGGAACAGCATAATTTAGTGTGCATGGCTGGTAAGTTTAATACTGAAGTGTTTCTATGGGAGTGTATGGGGTTAACACCAGCATATATTGATGTTTTACAGCACCAGTGGATGCGCGATGATATCGCAACAATTACCAATACCTACCCAGATCATGAGGATCTACAAGGACCTGCAGGTGTTAATATCCCTGAGGTAATGACAAAATTTATACCTAAGAATGCAATTATTTTGACGAGTGAAGAGCAGATGCGTCCAATTTTGGAACATGCAGCTCAGGAGTATGGGAGTAAGTTTCGCTCAGTAGGTTGGTTACAAGCAGGGCTGTTGACTCAGGATATTTTAGAGCGATTTCCATATGATGAACACCCTTATAATATAGCGCTAGTGTTGGCTGTGGCTGATGAATTGGGCGTGGAATATGATTTTGCGTTAAAGGAAATGGCAGATCGTGTGATACCCGATATTGGGGTATTGAAAACCTACCCATGTGCTCCTTGGCGTAGCCGGCAACTGGAGTTTATCAATGGAATGTCGGCAAATGAGAGGTTTGGTTGTTTAGGCAACTGGCAAAGGATGGGGCTTGACCGATTAACATTAGAAGAGCACCCAAGTACCTGGGTGGTTACCGTTGTCAATAACCGTGCTGATCGTGTGCCTAGGTCACAAGTGTTTGCTAGTATTTTAGTGAAAGATATTGGCTTTGATCGTTGCGTGTTAATTGGAAATAATTTAACGGGAATGCAAGGCTATATCAAAGATGCTTGGAAGGAATGGGTTTCAGATATCAATATGAGCATTGGTAACGAGGAAGCCGGTGCAGCTTTACTAAAAATGGCACGATGGTTCCGTATTCCCTATACCGAAGAAATGGTGAAAATTAGGTTAGAGTTAATGCTAGCAGGACAAGAAATGGGGGTTGATATTCCTCCTCTTATAGCGCTGTGGGATCAACCAGAGGCATTAACTGAAGAATTAGTAAGGCTGGAAATTACGAATTATATAGATATCATCAGCTATTTAAACGTTGATCAACAGCTACTTGCTAGTTACCAACAATTTTTATTGCTACTTACAAAAAGCAAGGGTCAAGAGCTCAATATTGCTTATGAGGCTCTGCTCTGGCAATGGTTTCAGCAGAAAATAGTTGTTGTTGAGGATTATAGTGCGACGGGCAATCAGGTTATTGAAGTAATAGGTAAAGCAACGCCGCCTGGATTTTATGCGCGGATTATGGGGATGCAAAATATTAAGGGGACTGGCTTAGATTTTGTTTACCGCTGGCAAGCATGGGAAAGCTGTTATCATTTTTGCCAACAGTTAGCTAGCACGGCGCCTGATAAATCAATTAAAGGTTTAGCGGCGCTGGCAGCATTTCAAGAGTATGGACTTCTTGCAGAGGAAACGGTAAGAACAATAACGGAGAAGGTGAAATCTTCTGTAATTGCACAAAATGAGCGTTACCAAGCTGAATTAGCTTTAATCATTGCTAATTTGAATAATGCATTAAATAAAATTGAGAAACAAAATAATACTCATAATACAGGGAGTACGTGGAAGAAATATATTGCTAGTAGTTTAGAGGCGTTTCTTGATGCGGGTGATGCAGTGCAGCGCAGAAAACAGGCAAATATAATTTATGAGGAGTTGGTTGCAGAGCGTATTAGTCATGAACAAGCAGCTATCGAACTGCAGGTACTTAATGCGCGCCAAAAAGGAGGGTGGTTAAGTTTATAAGGGAAATTATTTCAGTGAATGGCAAACAGACTAAATACAAAAATATAGTAAGCTTTCATGATTGTGGGTAAAGATCGTCATCCTCAAGTTTTACCGAGGATCTATTATTGTAATATAGATTCCTGCTTACAACCTACTGGAATGACGAAGTATGGAATTGCTAAATGCCTGTGGTTAATGACAAGTTACAAAATATATTACAATTTTACGTAGGATGGGTAGAGCGTTTTTTTTGCGAAACCCATCATTATTCGTGGTATTGATGGGTTTCATTACGCGCCTAAAAAGCAGGCCCTTCATTCTACCCATCCTACAAAAATGTTAAATTAAATACACATAAGTACTTAATACGAGCGAAATTATCTCCCTTATTATTTATTATCACCAATCAGGGTATAGTACGTTCAAGTGGTTCTACTTGCGCTATTTACCCAAGAATTTATCAGGTGCTTTCCCCAATGCCCCAAGTTACAACCGCTTCATTGAATTAATGCCTGAGGTCATTGTCCCTTTGACCGCTTTTATGCAAACTCGATGTGGCAAAGGAGAAGGAATTGCTTTTGTTGATTCGACACCTCTTCGTGTTTGTAAAAACCTTCGCATTCCACGACATAAAACATTCAAAGAGGTAGCGCAACGTGGCAAATCCTCTACAGGTTGGTTTTACGGTTTCAAACTGCATATCATCGTGGATGACCGTGGAGAAATACTTTCTTTTTCAATCACTAAAGGTAATGTTGATGACCGAAAGCCTGTTCCCTACCTAGCTAAAGAAGTGATAGGGAAGCTGTTTGGTGATCGTGGTTATATTTCTAAAAAATTGACTGAGATTTTGGCAACCGATGATTTTGAGTTGATTACAACACTTAGAAAAAACATGAAGCCCCGAGTGATGGCTGCTTTTGATGCTATTTTGCTGAGAAAGCGCAGTATTATTGAAACAATCAATGACCAATTGAAAAATATTTTTCAGCTAGAACACTCTCGGCACAGACTAACAAATTACATGATTAACGCGGTTGCTTGCTTGGTTGCTTATTCGTATCAAGAAAAAAAGCCAGCCCTCAACCTAAGAAGAGAAGATTTATTGCCTTTGCTATAACTCCTTATCCCGAACTCAGGTTATGGTACTAGAAGGATACAGAAGGACTTAATAGATCAGAATTTAACAGTGAGTCGACGTCGTATTGGTCGGATTATGGAAGCAGAGGGTTTGAAGGTAAAAACCAAACGTAAATT
>ENA-ORXI01000639-ORXI01000639.1-sediment-metagenome-genome-assembly--contig:-NODE-639-length-29018-cov-32.107287_pt1 | contig 29018 bp, 13 predicted proteins | sample MGYA00237861_ERZ511468 | MGnify/ENA primary metagenome ERZ511468 (study PRJEB26299, sample SAMN06266213) | sediment metagenome | isolation source: Hudson Canyon methane seep mesocosm | place... | reverse complement strand
AATTTGCTTTGTGGAACTGGATTCTCTCCTCAATCACAACTTTTTCGTGATAGCTATTGATAACATTTAGCCACTTTCCCGAAAATTTTTCATAGTAGCCAGTGTTTTTACCAAATACGTAAAAAACTGGTGTCTCTCTTGGAACTGTAAAAACTTTTCTAAATTTTAAGTGTTTATATTCAGGGTACTTCACATTATGTTCACGCAGGGTCGATTCATAGCTTGATTCAGGAATGAAAAAGTAATCAACTCTGTTGACTCCAACTAGCGTTATAGATTGATTGAACGAATTAACTTCAATTACATTCCTAGCTGGCAAACTTTTTATAAATGAGCCTATTTCTTTTCCAAAATTATCACCTCTTAAAAAACTAACGGTGTATTTTTTAAGGTCGTCTAATGATGCCGCAGGTCCAATTGAGTCGTTTGCAGTGTAGGCGGCAACTGAAGATATATTTACAAAAGCTGGTAATGGTAAGTAATCAAGAATTGCTTCTCGTTCATGTGTCTTATTTGCACCTAGGATCATAGAAATTCGTCCACTAGCAACTTCCAATTGGCATCTCTTCCAGTTATTAACCTCTCTTATCTCTATTTTAATTGCGGGGTATTTTTCCTTGAATATAGCAAGCTGCTCGATCATGACTCCTTCGTAACTCCCCCCTTTTGAATAAATCCAAGGGCTCCAGTTGAAATACGCACACAACGAAAGGGTGTCGGCATGGACACTAAGCGAGAAGAGGGCCATGAAGATAATTCGAATCAAAATAGTCTCCATATAGTATCGTAAATCTATGACTATTCAATTATAGCAACAAACATTAAAAGTCCAAGATATAAGCAAGCAAAACACTGAGTCACAGATCAGTGTTGCTAACTGTTCGTTGCAGGCACTGCTCCTGAGTTTTTATTCCTACGAAAACTATTCGCATTGCCGTCCTTTGCTTAAACATAGATTCATCAACATCTAATAAGTTGAAATCTCACAACTGCTATAAATTTACTGGCCAAAGTGGCTGGACAGGCACTGTTAGAAACCAGAAGCAGAAGTTTTTTAGGAAGATTTGCGACTGCTAATAATGATTTGAGGATTTTTACTAATAATGTCTTTGGGGGCTTCATTGTATTCTTTAAGTAAGGGGGATTGCGCTGCCCTCGATACACATAAGCATAGGTATCTCGCTAGTGTGCGGGGGGGGGCTATTTGCGAATATGTTGTTAAGGTCGATGAAAGGCAAAAAGTTAAGCCATATGAAACTGCACCGCTAGTTCTGATCACTCTCACCGGTACCGACTCTGGAGTAGCGCAACTTCCATTTGCAGTGACTAGCATGAATTTGTTCGTAAACCTGAAACAAAAAGATTTGGGAATCAGTAATATGCATAAAACCTATGGGGCCCTGCCGGATAGGTTAGATTAACTTGAGAGGTATTTAACTGACATCGTATCACGATAACTAGAGCCATTTATGGGGAGCACACAATAGGGGGAAAGAGTTGTTTTCGCATGCTCTGTATAAACCTAAAATTTGTTTGATAAACACTACTTCTCAGTTAGGTGCATTCAGGCGACGGTTTAAGTTGCGTTTTTGGACTGATAAAATATTGTCTGCTATTGGAATGACAAGCAGGAAATAATTCTTGTGAAAATTTGGTGGTACGCAAAACAGGAGGCAAACCACCAAGAAGCTAACATATACCAAAAACGGTTACTTAGACTCCGTCATAAGTAGCCAAGGTTCATGAACACACTGCGCAAACTTTCCACAGGCATGCAGCCTGAGGTTAGGTATACCTCATGAAAGGTCTGGTCTAGTGCCAATTTGTCTAATGCTTTTTTGTTGGCTTTTTGAATGTCTTCTTTAAGTTGCCACACCATCCTATTGCCGGTTAAGTAACTTAATGGATAGCCTTGTTCGGTGCTGTACCAGTTTAATTCAGCTTGTACGCGGCCATCGGTAAAGCCGGTGGCTGCTTTTAATAGTGTGGCAGCATTAACAAATACATCGTCACTATCGAAGATAAGATCCAGCCCCACATTTAGGTAGTCTTTGTTGCTGGTCATGAAGTAAAGGTCTATACCCACCCGCGCGACCAGTCGTGACATTTCACGCTTAGCAATGAAGCGTACTTCATCTACCAATCCTATATCTATATAGCCTATATCCAGCATGTAATCTTCTAGCATGGTGGTCCAACCTTCTGCGTGTTCATTGGCGCTGAAGATTCGACGTATAAACGAAGGGTGCTGGGCGGCTGTCGCAAATTGTAGATGATGGCCTGGGATCCCTTCGTGAATCATCATCACGGGAATGCCAAGCTCAGTATGCTCGGCCAGTTGGTCTACTTTAAGGGTAAGGTAAACCAGGCTGGTTTTTTTACCCTCCCTTAATGCCAGTGGTGGCCACATGGCACCGGCGGGAATGACGGGCTCTAAAAAACCAGGGGTTTGCATAATTTTCATGTCTTGCTCTGCGGGCAAGTCAAATAGTTTTTTATCATTTACAAAGTCATGAATGGAGTCAATTTGCTTGTAATAATAATCCAAAACAGATGTTAACTTTCCGTCTTTTAAGGTTGCTGCAAAACGCTGGTTTAAATATTCGTGTAAATCACTTTCTTTGGTGTCATTTGCCAAGCCATATTTTTTACACAGTTTTGTTTTTAGTGAACTTAGTAATATTTGAGTTTCTCCCATAAAGTCTCGTGCCATTTCAGTCAGCTCGGCGGGGGAGTGAGAAATCTGGCGGATGGCCAGTAGTTCATTCACCTTATCTAGGCCAATGGCAAAGTTGGTGTGAGTCTTTTTGTTTTTTAAGTCACTCAGATAGCTGGCAAGGGCGGCATTACATTGAGTGATAGCAACTTTTAGGCTATCCAGATGGGGGTAGTTTTCCTGCTGCGCCCACTCCAGTATGGTTTGAAAAAGGTCGGGCAAACCTTCTCCTTGTTCTAATTCAATATCACGCCAGCGGCGAATAGGTTCGGCTAGTACTTTTGCCTCGGTTACAAGATAGCTAGGCGCTTGTTGTAAACGGCTTAATACATCGTTTAGTCGTAATTCGGGGCAGCGTTCATCGTTTACAAAAAGCTGAAAGATACCGGCGCTGATACCGTTTACGCCGTTGGGCTGGCTGCATCGCTGAGGTCGGCCATGTTGCTGTAGTTGGTTAAAAAATAGGTCTTGCTGTAAATGGCGAGCCATTAAATCCAGATCTAGTTGCTCATCAAACGTTTCACCCTTGATGGCTTGTAATTTGTTGAGTAGTTCTTCTGCTTGCTGGCTACGTTGTAACATATGCTCAAGGCTAGGTTCGCCCAGACTCCCCAGGTGCGCCTCGTCTCCTAAGGCCATGCTGGTATCGGCATCGGCCAATATAAAGCGTTTAAATTGTTCACTTATTTGTTCATAGGCAGACATGGGAAGAACCTTTTTTTGAGATATTGAAAAACTTCATAATAGTCATGTTTTCCACACGACCACAATGCAGCAAACCGGTGAGTTTATTGGTACCCCTGTGGGGTAACCGAACTGCACTAGAAGATTAGGAAGGATAAATGCGATTTTTCCAGGAGTCCAGAACTATGAGCTGGGTGTCCAGCTGAATAACTATTTGATACGCTCAAACTCTGAACATATACAAGAAAGGTAACCCCATCATCATGAACGAGTTTCTTCAGCCGCTTGAACAGACACTGGCCTTAGCGACCCAACATAGGGTTTTGGTCGCTGGTGTGCTGGCTTTACTTTGGGGTGTTCAGGTCTTTAATTTCCTTAGTGGTCAACGCCTGTCACGTTGGGGCATTGTTCCGAGAACTGTTTCTGGTCTGGTAGGTATTCTTCTGGCGCCAGTACTTCATAATGGTTTTGGCCACTTACTTGCGAACACGGTTCCATTGCTGGTGTTGAGTATCTTGCTACTTAGTTTTGGTGAACATACTTTTGTTGTGGTTAGCGTTTATATCACGCTGGTTGGCGGGCTGGGGGTATGGTTATTCGCCTCTAAAGGCGCACATGCAGGCGCTAGCGGTTTAATATTTGGTCAATTTAGCTATTTGCTGAGTTATGGCTTGCTCGCACAAACAGTCTGGTCGATTACGGTGACTATTATAGTAGCACTGCTGTATGGCGGCTTTATTGGTAATGTGTTACCTAAGTTTAGGCGATATAAACGAGTGTCTTGGGAGGGCCATTTATCGGGGTTACTTGCTGGCATCGCGGCTGCATACTGGGAAATTCCTGAGCGAGTGCTAGCGCTAATGTGAGTAGAAATTACATAGACACCCACTTTATTTACCTTGGTTTTTGCTCAGATGGCGAAAGATTGAAAAGGGCGTATTGATTACCTTTTGATTAGCCAGTAAGGAAAATGTGACTAATTTATTGATTTGAACGGCATAAAACTGAAAGCCGTCATCCAATATTCACCAACCGAAGACATTAATATTGACGTCTTCAGACGTAATAAATTAAACACCTGATGCCTATATATGGCACATAAAGTCATTGCTCTTCATTCAAAATATAAATGAAATAATGTTTCTTTGAGCGTTCCAGCTAGTTGATCCGTCGCATACTTCAAAGCCAGTGTTAAAACCTTATTTAATTAATAACTTTATTAAAAAACGGTACTTATACTGTTCCACTATCAGCACAAGCAGCTACTTCATCATGATTTCTTGTTAATTTAAATTCCTATTGCCTGATAAGTGAGGCTCTAGGCTAATAGCTAGGTTTAGCTTTTAACCCGGTAAGATTTCATAACGTGCCAAAAACATAAAAACGGCATCTTCGGCAATACTTTTTTGTTGCTCTAAGGATGGAAATTCTTGGTTCATTAGCAGCTGAGGCCAAAAGGCGGTTGCTTTAATTAAGCCTAGAAATTGCTGAGCAGCATAATCGGCATCAACAGGTTTGAGGCGACCTTCATTTATTGCAGCATTGATCCAAGTATTCAGGCCGCCTTCTTTTTGATCTAAGTGCTCTAAGGCGCTAGAAGCTAATTCAGGCGACCGGATAAACTCTGAAAGGGTAATGCGGTTTAGATCACGGAATTTATCCGATTCTAAAAGCTTCAGCTCACTTTTTGCGACGACCATCAGTTGCTCATTAAGCGGCTTATTGCTTTGATATTCAATACTTACAGCTTGGATAAACGAGTCGCATAACTGTTTAACAATGGAATGAAACAGAGAGTCTTTGCTAGGAAAGTGGTTGTAAACTGTACGTTTTGACACTTCTGCTCTTTTTGCTAATGAGTCCATACTAGCTCCCAAAAAGCCTTTCTCTTTAAACTCTACTTGTGCAGATTTTAAAATATCTAAACGTTTTCTTTCAGTTAGGGTTAATGTTTTTTTCATAGCCAAGAATAATATTGAATAAAGAAGAATTATTAAATTCTACACGTATCAGTTTACTTTTCAATATTAATAAGTAAACTGCACTGGTTAGTTTACCTGTGACTTCTGTGAATCTGATAGGTAACCGTTACTGTTAGCCGTTTATAGGTTTTTTATGAAAACATCTCGTTTAAATTTTAATGGCCATCTCAGCCGCTTTTTAACTTCCTCTTTATTTCTGGCTGTTGGTGCCTCAGTCATGCTCACTGGCTGCGAACAGCAAGACGAACAATTAGCACCTGCGGGGATGCCTCCTGCGACGGTTTCAATAATGACCATGGCAACACGGTCAGTACCTTTTAGTATTGAATTGCCAGCGACTCTATCCGGTGCAAAAGAAGTTGAAATTCGTGCTCAAGTGTCAGGAATTTTACAGGCGAGAAATTTTAGTGAAGGAGAAAAGATAGCCGCTGGTCAATCACTCTTTAGCTTAGATGCTAAAACCTATGCCGCTGAAGTTGCACGAGGTAAGGCTGATTTATATGCGACCAAGGTTCGTCATGAACAGGCCAAGCGTGAAGTCAAAAGATTGAAAGCTTTACGGAAAAAAAATTCAATTTCACAGCGTGAGTTAGATGACGCTATTTCAAGTGTTGATATTAATTCGGCTGATGTTAAATCAGCTCAGTCTAGATTAGAGCAGGCACAACTACGTTTGGATTATACCAAAGTTATTTCTCCGGTTACGGGCATTGTTGGACGCGAGTTAGTATCTGAAGGTACCTATGTTTCAGGCCCCGAAGTGCTTTTAACCCAATTAACCCAGATAGACCCTATTCGCATCCGTTTTGGATTATCTGAACGTGAACAATTACAAATGCGTAAAGATGCAGCTGCAGGTTCGCTTACTTTACCTAAAGGCGGTCACTGGAATACAAGAATTAAGCTGTTTGATGGCTCGTTTCATCCGCAAGCAGGTCAAGTTAATTTTAGTGATGTTCGTATAAATAGACAAACAGGTACGAGTGAATTACAAGCGATAGCTCCGAATCCCGACTTTTCATTGAGACCGGGTCAGTTTGTTCGTATCGTTTTAGAAGGAGCAGTTCGTGAGAATGCTTTTGTTGTGCCCCAACGTGCGGTTTTAGACAATGGCCTTGGTAAGTTTGTATATCTAATGGCTGAAAATGACAAGGGTATGACTGTTGCTTTGCCTGCCCCGGTGACCGTTGGGGAATGGGTGCAAGAAACCAAGGGAGATAATACTGAAAACGGTTGGGTCATTCGTGAAGGCTTAAAGGTAGGAGACCAAGTAATCATTGATGGCGTCGCTCGTATTTTCTTTCCTGGAATGCCTGTCAGTCTAGCTGATACGACTCAACCTGCATCTAAAGCACAGCAATAAGGAGCATATTAATGTTTTCTCGTTTTTTTATTGATCGGCCAATATTTGCATTTGTTATATCTATATTTATCGTTTTAGCTGGTTTGGCGGCCATGCGTAGTTTATCTATTGCGCAATATCCTGAGATGTCACCCCCTGTCGTGCAGGTAACTGCGGTATATCCAGGCGCTTCAGCCGAGGTATTAGAGCAGACAGTTGCTACACCGTTAGAAAATGCCATTACGGGTGTTGAAGGAATGATGTATATGTCTTCAACTTCAACCAGTGCCGGTGCTACAACTATAACGGTAACATTTGAAATTGGCACAGATCCGGACCAAGCATCGGTAAATGTGAATAACCGAGTGAAGCAGGTGGAAGCCCGTTTACCTGAAGAAACAAGACGTCAAGGTGTGATTGTCTCGAAAGGCTCCTCTAATTTCTTACACGTACATGCCTTTTATTCGCCTGATGATAGTCGGGAAGCATTATGGACTTCTAACTACGTTACCTTAAATATTCTCGACAAAATCAAGCGTATTCCTGGTACTACAAACGTACAAATTTTTGGTGCCAAAGATTATGCCATGCGTATATGGTTACGGCCTGATGTGATGAGTCAACTTGGCGTGACGGTAGAAGAAATCAGTAATGCAGTACGTGAACAAAATTCACAATATGCTGCAGGTCGAATTGGTTCGACGCCAACATCAGCTAGCCCGCAATCCCTGGTTTATAGTGTCAAAGTTCAAGGACGATTGTCGTCTGTAGAAGAATTTGAAAACATTATTATCCGAGCCAATAGCGATGGCAGTTCATTACGCTTAAAAGATATAGCGCGAGTTGAATTAGGCTCAAAGGATTATGACTTTGATGGACGTATTAACGGTAAACAAGCGGTTTTATTAGGTATCTTTCTGCAACCAGGCGCTAATGCTTTAGACGTTGCCGATGAAGTGAATGAAACCATCGAAGGTTTAAAAACCCGCTTTCCATCAGGCTTAAAACATTTACGACCTTATGATACAACTCGCTTTGTAGAAGTCTCTATTCGGGAAGTCTTAAAAACACTCGGTGAAGCCATGCTTTTGGTCTTTATTGTGGTGTTTGTTTTCTTGCAGAACTGGCGAGCAACCTTAATTCCTCTTCTTGCCGTGCCTGTCTCTTTATTAGGAACGTTTGCTGGCCTTTATATGCTGGGATATTCCATTAATACCCTCACATTGTTTGGTATGGTGTTGTCTATCGGTATTGTTGTTGATGACGCTATTGTTGTTCTGGAAAATGTAGAGCGCATTATGCATGAAGAGGCCGTGTCGGTTCGTGATGCTGCCATTAAGGCCATGAGGGAAGTAAGCGGCCCCGTCGTTGCGATTGTATTAGTGTTATGTTCGGTCTTCGTACCGATTGCCTTTTTAGGTGGATTGACAGGAGAATTGTTCCGTCAATTTGCGATTACTATTTCTATTTCAGTCAGCCTTTCAGGGTTAGTGGCTTTAACCATGACCCCAGCCCTCTGTGTGTTAGTGTTGAAACACGACGACAAGAAAAAGAATGTGTTTTTCATCTGGTTCAACCGGCTATTTAACAGAGTTACTAGTCAATATGTTACCGGGGTCAGTTTCTTTCTTCGTCGCGGTTTACTAGCTTTGGTACTCGTGCTTGGTATGGTGGCGTTAACTGCTAATTTGTGGATGAACACTCCCAGCTCATTAGTGCCAGATGAAGATCAGGGCTATTATATTTCGGCAGTATTTTTACCTGACGGCGCATCCTTGGAGAGAACCAAAAAAGTGGTTGCTGAGGTTGTTTCGGCTATTAAGTCAAACCCGGCCAATGAAAATGTTATTTCTTTTACGGGGTTTGATTTCCTCGGTGGTGGTTATAAAAATAATGCGGCTACTATTTTTGTTACGCAAAAACACTGGGATGATAGGCAAGTAAGTACTCAGGAATTGGTTGGTGAACTTTTTATGAAAACAGCCAACATTAACGAAGCGTTAGTGCTGGCCTTTAACCCTCCAGCTATACCAGGTTTAGGCAGTACTGGCGGTTTTGAATTTTATCTGCAAAATCGTGGTGATGGTGGAGTAGAAAAATTGAAGCAAAGTATGCAGGCAATGATGGGCGCTGCTCAGCAAAGCCCGGTGCTTGCCGGAGTGCAAACCTTATGGCGATCAGATACACCACAATTAAAGGTAAAGATTGATCGAGAACAAGCTCGCGCAATGGGAATCCCTATCAACCAGGCATTTAATGCTCTTGCAGGGACTTTAGGTACGTATTACTTAAATGATTTTAATAAGTTTGGTCGTACCTGGCAGGTGCTTATGTCGGCAGAGCCCGAATTTAGAATGAAACCAAAAGATATTGCCAGAATCTATGTGAAGAGCACCAGTGGTGAAATGGTGCCTATATCTGCCTTTGCTGACATTAACTACAGCAGTGGGCCAGATAGTTTAGACCGATATAATAACTTGTCTGCGGTGAAGTTGTTGGGTAACGCTGCTCCCGGTTATAGCTCAGGACAGGCTATTGCTGAAATTGAACAAATCGCCAAGCAAGTTTTGCCCTCAGATATAAGCTATGAATGGACTGGAACAGCTTTTCAGGAAAAACGTAGCTCGGGCTCTACAGGTTTGGCTCTGGGTATGGCGGTAGTAATGGTGTTCTTGATTCTAGCAGCCTTGTATGAACGTTGGTCGCTACCATTATCAGTGCTGTTAGCATTACCATTTGGTATTTTTGGAGCCTTGGTTTCTGTTTGGCTTGTGGGCATGACGAGCGATGTTTATTTTCAAATTGGTTTAGTGACCCTATTAGGTTTAGCCAGTAAGAATGCTATTTTGATAGTTGAATACGCATTAATGAAAAAACAAGATGGCTGGACTACCGGCGCCGCCGCGTTGGAAGCGGCTCGTTTAAGGTTTAGACCGATTATCATGACGTCGCTTGCTTTTATTTTAGGCGTCGTTCCACTGGCCTTAAGTTCGGGGGCTGGCGCAGGTGCTCGTCATAGCGTGGGTACAGGTGTTATGGGCGGAATGATCGCTGCGACCTTTCTTGCAATTTTCTTCGTACCACTATTCTTTTACTGGTTAACTGAGCACAAAATTTCAGATAAAAGAAGTCAACAATTGATTACCGAAGAAATTTCCAAACGAAATGAATTGGAAAATAGCGCTAGCTAACACATTTCACCTGTGTCACTTAACATCTTACCTGCATGGGTAGACGTTAGAATTTAGACGTTAAGTGACGAATTGCTTATAAGCACAACCCACTAATATTTACTTCCCTCCATTCAGCGTGAGCAGCAGGACTTATCTCCACAAAAGACAGTGAGACAAAATGGGGCATGCACTAAAAATATCAATTTCAGCGATAGTTATTATATTTTCTAGTCAGTTAATTGCAGCATGATATGACCTCTGAGTTGCTACCCACTGACGCGGGTAGCAACTACATGTTTAATAGCGCGAGGTGAAAGTGAAACGTCTCAGACTGACCAATACAACTATCCATAACATCCAGAAAATGGAACCGCCGCCACCGCCGCCACTTTTAGTGGGAGGTGGGGCGGGAACCGCTGTAGCTACACCTCCGGGGTCTACCACCGTGCCATTGGCCAGACCATCGGCGTCATTGGCGCCTCCATCTTGAATTAGCATCATCAAACAATAATGGCCTTCAGTTAGTCCAGTCTGATAAGCAGTGTCACCGGGTGATGGACACACACCGGCTTCTCCAGCAGTTGAATAGAGTTGGTTATTGGCGTCAATCTCAAAATCCTGCCATCCGTAAGTCGGATTTAGCTTACGATACGAGGCATCCGTTGGAATCGCCTGATGAAGCGGAATGACCAGCTGTACGCTACTTGCTACTGGAGAGACATGATGAATTTCAAAATCAAATAATCCGCCGACGTTGGTAAAGTCTGTATCGTTGCCGTATTGCATAAATAGATCACTATTGGACAAGGTTGTAGCGCTGACCAGTGCGCCGCCGTCGGGATCAATCAGTGCAAGCGTTCCCAATGACAATGAGAGGCCATGTTCAACTTGCATTAAGTAGCGATTATCGTTGTTGTTATCAGAGCCGCTCGCACTTCCTACCTGCTGTTGCAACCAGTTTGAGCCATCGAGCTGGTCAAGGTAATCGGCAATACCGTCAAAATCTGAATCCTGATGGCCTTCAGCCAGGTCACTGATGCCGTCGCCATCTGAATCTAAACTCGCTGATAGAGTAGGGTAGCTTTGGATAACGCTCAGATTAAGGGTCGCACTGACCATTTCACTTGGTACGCCGTCGTCCGTAACGCTCACTTCTGCAGCGTAAACGCCGGTGCTCACGTTCGCCGGATTAAAAGTCAGTGTCATCGGGTTGTTATCGCTGTCCGCCAGTGAATTATCTGTCTCGCTCCAGTCAAATGCGTGTGAGTCGGTTGGGTTTAAATCTTCGACTGCTACGCTAATCGTCACGGGACCTTCGGCGGCACTAACGGTCGTTACCGGAAGACCGTTTTGCTCTGCGATAAGGGTTAAGCGTGGCGCAATATTGGTGTCGGTAATGGTCAGTTGATGTTGCGTGTTCACGCCCATCACCGCATTGACAGGACTGGTTAAAGTGACGATTAGTTGCTCGTCACTCTCAGCGATCTGATCATTGACTATCTGCAGCACAATCACAGCTTTAACGCCTTCTTCGATAATAACCGTTCCCTCGAGCTCGGAAGATTGTTCGGTGACATTGGAGTCGTTAGAAAGCGCATAATCCTCCAGGTCGACCGTACCGCCAATACTAAATGGAATAAGTACAGGGTAGACCGGCGCTATGCCAGATAAAGTCACACTCACCGTGACCAGATTGTCTTCGCTGCTGACTTGAGTTTTGCTCAACATAACCTGAGGGTTAACAAGAATCGTCTGAGTTGCAATAGTCCGGTTGCCCGCTGAGTCCTCGGCCAACCAGTTAATCAGATGATGTCCAGGTGGCAAATGAGTACTACCCAGATTAACCACTGCTACGCTTCCATCAACATTATCGGTTGCGCTGATATTAGCCATCGAAATAGCGGTTAACGGACCGCGTGAATCAAGCGTGATTTCTGTGGTCAAGCTGATCTCCGGTGATTCGATATCGGTGGCACTGATATATTCATTCAGGTTAGTCTCGCCATCATTATCGGCGTCCAGATCGGCATCGACAGAATCATTTGGATTGAGGTCGTGATCAACTTCCCAACCATCGGGCATACCGTCATTGTCGCTATCGGCATTATTTGGATCAGTCTGAGCCGCGTACTCTTCACGGTTAGTCAAACCATCGTTATCCAGGTCTTCAAACGCATCGTTGGCATTTTGCGGATCAAGTCCAAATTGAATTTCCCACACATCGGGCAATCCATCGACGTCGCTATCGGCACTGTCACTTATTGCGGAAGTTATGAAACTGACAATTTCGCTGCTAACTGTTTCTCCCAACAGGTTGAAGGCAGTCACCTGCGCATAATAAATAGTCGCCGGATCAAGTTTCGCTAAATTGACTTGATGATTGATATCAGCGTCGACATTGGCTTCTTTATCTAACAAATCATCAGCGTTTCTACCATAACTCACCTGCCCGAAAGCGCTTAGAGAATTAGCCCACTGAATTACGGCAGAATCTGTTGAAATATTGTCGATAGTAGGTTGTGCGACAATGACAGGCGCCAGTAAATTACTGATACTGGCCGAATTAAAGTTGATTAGTTGAGGTTGTGTTTGGTTACCCTCTATATCGGCCAATACATAGCGCAATTGGTAATCGCTGTTGGGTATTAATCCGTGGAGCAAGAACAGATGTGATTGCTTTTCTTCCAGAGCGCCAATTGCTAGCCAGCTGGTGGTTCCCTCCAGACGATATTCAACCAATGCCACTGACAATTCATCAGTCAATAGCTTCAGCGTTGCTATTTCGCCAAAACTTTCAACCACTGGTGTAGCCGTGGTAAGCGGTGGGGTGGTGTCAGCTTCGGTTGCGTTAGTGCTCTCGAACAGTTGAGTGACCAGCCCCCAGAAACCTTCAGCGTTAGGCTGAGAGTTGCTCTGGGTGCTAGCGCTTGTGACTACGCTGCCGTCGATAATCTGGCTGGCGGTATAACCATGATGATCTGTGGAATAGGCAGTACACGCATAAGCCGTATCGGGCTGCAAACCGGTTAATGTCAGTGTGTGCTTTTTGGTTCGTTTTGCGTTGCTCACTTCTAGCGTACCTGTCGCACTTGTGCATACCAGACGGGCGTCGGCATTGACATCGGTAACCCAGTAAACCGTTAAACGACTGTCGGTCAACTTTTTAATTTCAACCTCCGACATAAAGTGCGGATCGCCCTGATGGCCTCGAACTTTAGTGCGGAACGACATGATTTCGCTCATCGCCAGATTGCCTTCAGCATCGGATGTCTGTACTTGGAAGTAGTAAATCGTATCGGGTTGTAAGCCGGTTACCGGTAAATTATGGAAAGTTCTTAACCCGTTTTTAGTTTCGATTTGATCCAGTGCATTGGCTGAAGTACCAATCACCAGACGCGTAGTCGCTGGTTCACTGGTGTCCCAACGAATCACCACGCTTTGATGGGTGATATTCTGAATCAAAGGGCTACCGATAATAATGGGCGCGGTGGTGTCAGGCGTCGCCAAAGTGGTGAAGCTGATCGGTAGACTTGTGGTGGGGCCGTTACCGTGGCTGTCAGTCGACGAAACCGTCAAGGTATAGGTGGTCTCGGGGGTGAGGTCGGCTAACGGCATTGAATGTTGCTTCACATAATTATCGTCACTGACCACATGATATTGACTGCCGTCATTATAGGATACGCCGCTAGTTGAGGCTTCATCGGTGGTCCAGATCACAGTTGCGTGGGTATCAGAAATATCGATCACCATCGGTATCAGCTGGATCACCGGCGGGGTCACATCTGGCGCAGGTAAAGTGGTAACGACCAACGGTTGGCTTACGGTCGGTCCGTTACCTTGCTCATCAGTGACTTCGGCGATTACGGTATAGGCGGTGTTCGGAGTTAAACCATCAATCACCAGTTGGTGGCATATCGCAAGCTCTGATAGTGCAAAAGAGAGGGGCAGCTCAAATAAAGTGCTATCAACCGTTATATATCCAGTCACCGGCTCATCGGCGCACAATGACAGGGTGAATTGCTCATGGGTGATATTAGACGCGAGCGGACCTTCGAGTATTAATGGTGCTCTATAATCCGGGGTAGCTAGAGTCGTGAAACTGGTACTGGTAGTTTCTGTGGCTCTGTCATCTTTATCCACTGAATGCACATCTGCAAAGTAAAGTGTTTCCGGATCAAGATCGGTCAATATGACGCTGTGTTCGGTGACTAGTGGTAAGTTCTGATAACGTCGACCGTTTGATAAGTCAACCACACTGGTGCCGGGTTTATCGGTTAACCATTCAACCACGGCGCTAGTGTCGGTGATATGTTTCACAAAAGGCCCAGCAATTATTTTCGGTACGGCAAAATCGCTGTGGATAAGCCAGATATCTTCGCTGGTTTCCTGCGATATATTGTGGCTCACATTTGTGATCGCAAAACCTGAAAGTGCAGGCGGATTAACTGAAATATCGGTAACTTGATTGGTAAACATGGAAAAACCAAATAAACCATTGATATCGGAAAGGGCATTGCTATCGCTGGTATCACCACTATTTTCTAAATAATAGCTAATCGAATCGTTAGTCGCCGCGTGATCAATGCGCAGCTTAACCCCTGGAACCTGAACACCATTTATATCCAATGTCTTACCCGAAAGTAGCGACATGGGTAGTATGACGTCCAATTGAGTATCGATAGCAACATTAGTATTTTGTTCCAAATAATAAACCGCAGCAAAATCAGGAACAGCATAATTGCTCCTCACAAGCGTGCCATCAACTGAATTCACCGATTGCAAATAGGGCCTTAGCTTATAATTACCAGAAGCAACCTTGAACTCAAAATATCCACTCGCATCGGTCATAGTAGGTGCATCGGCGAGTTGATGATTACCCTGGTGATGGACAGTCATCATCGTGTTGTCAATCACGTTTCCTTGATTATCCTTGAGATAGCCAGAAAGGGTGAGAGGTTGTGATAATAAAAATGTATCTGCTGTGTCTGCTGAAATTAGGTAATCTGACACTTTGGTAGCTGCAACAACAGGATTACTGAGTGGTGGAACAAAACTAATATCCATTGCTTGGTCGGTAAACAAGGCTATCGAGAACTGACCGCTGCTATCTGTTTTGGCGTGACTGACTAACGAGCGCCCCTGACTCTCCAGATAATAACCCGTATCACCGTTTCCATTTGGTTTATCCACTATATGACTGATAGTCACTCGCGTATCGGCAACAGGCGAGCCGTTTGCATCGGTGGTTGTACCACTTAAAATAGCCATTGGTAAGACGACATCCTGTAGCATAGCCCCAGCGACTGTAACATCTTCTTCAGCGTATAAAACGGTGGCAAAATCAGGTAGTGGGTAAGTTGGTCTTTGGCCTTCGCCGCGTCCAAATGGATTTAAATGGGGTTTGATCTTATAGCTGCCGGTTTCTACCTGAAATTGGTATAAACCATTGACGTCGGTGTAAACCGCCTGACCAACTTGATCGCCGCTATCCTGATCGTGCAAGCTCACTTTAGTGTTATCAATCGGGCGTGCTTGAGTATCTTGCAACACACCTGAAAGGGAAACACCTTCGACCAGAGTGAAAGTTTCATTAGCGTCAGCTGACAAGCTGTAATCACTGATAGTGGTGACTGCCAGATCGGTTCGACTAGCTGGTGGGGTTAATAATATATCCACTGCCTGATTGGTAAACAAGGCGAACTCAAAGTCGCCATTGGCATCGGAAAGCGCGTTACTTGAAGCGTTGGTGGCATAGTTCTCAAGATAGTAATCCTGGATTGTGGTTGAGAACTGATGACGGATAGTTAATCCGACTCCTGCAACGGGATTACCCAGGTTATCCAGTGCCTGACCAGACAATAATGCAAACGGCAGGGTGACATCCAAAAATGTGTCAGCGCTCATTTGAATGTTTTGCGGGTCGTGGAAAATGGCAGCATAATCGGGCACTGGATAAACCGAAATGACTTGTGTTGTTGCTGGGTTAAAAACATCCACCAGCGGTCGTAACTTATAGGTTCCCGGCGCGACTGAAAACTCAAAATAACCGAGCGCATCGGTACGAACACTATTACCCACCTGATTACCTGTGGTTTGCTGGTGTAGACTGACCTGAATATTGTCGATCACACGGCCTTGGCTATCTTTAAGGTGACCGGACAACATTAACGCATCACCAATCAGCGTAATTAAATGCACCACGTCACGGTCGGCAACACTAATCGGTTGTAAGGTTGGGTTGCCTAAGCCACTATCAGCTGGCGGAGTAACACCGATATAATAATCAGCGGCGAGCATATTTTCGAACAAATAGGCACCATCAGCAGGCGTGGTGACCGAAGCTAAAAATTGTTGCTGGCTGTTGTAAATAGCCACTTCTGCCCCTGTAACCGGGACACCTTCACCGGTAACAATTCCGCTCAGGCTAATTCCTACTGGCTCTACCGGTGGCGGCGTTATTATTTCGGGAAGATCACACGCATCGCCGATGCCGTTATTGTCACGATCGGCTTGATCGGTGTTGGGGATCAGTGGGCAGTTATCGACATCGTCAAGTATGCCGTCATTATCAAAATCATCATCGACCATTGTCGGTGTATCGCAGACATCACCAATACCATCGGTATCGCTGTCCAGTTGGTCGGCGTTGGGGATCGTTGGGCAATTATCGACATCGTCCAGAATGCCATCATCGTCATAGTCATCGTCGGTGACATCGGGTGCATCACAGACGTCACCAAGACCGTCATTGTCACTGTCCAGTTGGTCGGCGTTGGGGATAAGTGGGCAATTATCAACATCGTCCAGTACACCGTCATTATCAAAATCATTATCGACTACTGTCGGCGTATCACAGACATCACCAATACCATCATTATCGCTGTCGAGTTGGTCAGGGTTGGAGGTGACTGGGCAATTGTCTACGTCATTTAAAATGCCGTCTTTATCAAAGTCGTTGTCGATTACCTCGAGAGGGTCGCAGGCATCGCCTGAGCCGTCATTATCGCTATCGAGTTGATCTGGATTAGGCGTTAGTGGGCAATTGTCCACCTCATTTAAAACACCGTCATTATCAAAATCATTGTCAAAATGAAGCGTGGTGAAATTGACGATTTCACTGGTGGTAAGTTCACCGAGGATATTAAACGCATCAACTTGCAGATAATAAACTGTATTGGCATCTAGGCTCAGCAGATTGAGGTTATGGGCGCTTACGTATGCACTGTCCGCGCGCTGCTCAGTCAAATTGCTTGCTACTTTACCATAACGAACAATGCCAGTAGATGGTTGCAACGTTCCCCAGCTGACGGTAGCACTATGTTCACTAATATTGCTGATAACTGGTTGCAAAGTAAATATCGCACCAGGGATCGCTTCTGGCGCAACCGTATTAAAATTACCGGCTGGACATTGAGAGCTATTACCGGCGACATCGGTCAGGGTGATCTGTTGTTCGTACTCCGTTTCAGGAAGCAATCCGGTTAACAGCAGTGAGTCCTGAGTGGCTAAATCGAGCGTGCCATTTTGTAACCAGTCGGCGCTATTAATCTGACGATAATTGACTACCGCAGTGGTTAGTTCATTCGACGCCCAGCTAATCTGCGCAGAGTCGACAAAACCAGTCACCGATGGCTCTGTGCTACACACTGGCGCTTCAGTATCTGGAATATCTGTCGTTGTTCCTCTTAGTGACGCGCTGACCCGATTGCCGTTGATATCTGACGAATAGACGCTACAGGAATAAATGGTGCTGGCGTCTAAACCGGTTAAAGTGAGCAGGTGCAATTTAACCCGCTGTGGATCACTGATTTCAAAAATTATTTTTTCAATCGGCGGCTCTTCTGGCGGAGCTGGCGGCGGAGTTTCACCGTCAAACTCGACGTTGAGTAGTAAATTTGGTGAGCCGTTTAAGCCGCTTATTTTATCTGCGGCTGCATATCCTTTGATACTGGCAGCGACTTCCGCAGGCGTTGAATTGGGGTGTGCTTGTAGATACAGCGCTATCGCGCCGGCTACGTGGGGTGCTGCCATCGATGTACCGCTAATGGTATGGGTGCCGCCGTTATGCCAAGTGGAAGTAATACCTGATCCAGGGGCAAATAAATCAATACATGAGCCCCAGTTGGAAAAGCTGGAACGGCTATCGGCTGAAGTTGACGAGGCAACGGTAATGGCCGCCGGAACTTTGTTGGGTGATCCAGAACAGGCGTTAATATTTGAATTACCGGCGGCAACCGCAAAAGTAATTCCAGCGTCAATAGCTCTATTGACGGCAGCGTCAAGCGCGGCAGAATTGCCGCCACCCAGACTCATATTCGCTACCGCAGGGAATTTGGCGTTCTCGGTTACCCAATCGATACCCGCGATCACTCCAGAAGCAGTACCCCCGCCGTTACAGCCTAGAACTCTTATAGCAGTGAGTTTTACATTTTTCGCCACACCCCAGGTAGTGCTGCCAACAGTGCCGGCCACATGTGTGCCATGTCCATTACAATCAGAGGCATCAGCATCGTTATCAATGTAATCCCAACCACTGACTGCTCGTCCGCCAAAATCACTATGGGAGGTGAGAATTCCGGTATCGAGGATATAAGCATTAACGCCGCTACCGTCTAGCTCGTAGTTGAAATCATTGTTGAGCGGTAAGTTTGCTTGGTCGATGCGATCCAGGCCCCAGGTCGCACCATTTTGAGTTGCAGTAAGCTGAATGATCTGGTCTTGTTCTACCATCAAAACACGCGGATCTTTGCGCAGGGAGTGTAACTCTGCAGCTTTCATTTTAAGCACAAAGCCTGGAACTGTATTTGAATATTGGCGTAAAGCTTTGCCATTAACTTTACTTGAAATTTCATCCGCCAAGGCTTTGACAGAAGCCTTGCGTTGAGCTTGGAATTGCTTTTTTGATTGCCCGTAACGCTTTTTTGATAGTCCGTAAGGCTTTGCTTTAGTTTTACTTTCTGAAGCAGAGCGGGTCTCGCCGTCTGTCGGATCGTCTGATTCTTCTTTCAGTAAAACGATATATTGATCTTCGATCGATTTAGTAGGCGCGACTGAAAAAAGTGGCGCCAACTGTTCAGTAACTGAAAAATTGTTTGCTTCTGCACCCGAAAAAGTGACAGCTTCCGCTGTGCTATGACTGCTTTGCTCTGCTTCACACACCAGACGACTATCGGCATAAAGATTGGTCTGCCAGCTGACAGTGAGCGAATTAGTGGTAGCATTTTCAACATCAGGTCCCGCTATAATTTCAAGCGTGGGAGGGAATCCTCCACCGCCTCCTCCCCCTGATTTTAGCGTTCTAAATGACAGCACAGCGCTGGTGACTGTATTGCCAGCAAGATCAGAAGACTTAACCCGGAAAAAATAAAGCGTATCGGAAAGCAGGTTAGTCACTGGTACACGGTGATCAGTGCTAAATCCGGTAAGGCTAAATGTTTGATCAAGCGCATTATCGGCTAGCCCCAATAAAACCAGATGTGAAGCTGATTCATTGGTTGTCCAGAGGATTTCGGCGCTATGGGTGGTGATATTTTCAACAAACGGACCGGCGATAATGTGTGGCGCGGTGGTATCGGGCAGAGCCAAAGTGGTGAACTCAACTGGGGCTGAAATACTTGGGCCATTACCGGCGGCATCGGTGGATGAAGCGGTCAAGGTATAAGTGGTACTAGCACTCAATCCACTTAAGTACATGACGTGAGTGGTCACTAGTGCTTCATCTTCGAGCGAATTGTCGCTGCTACCATCGGAATAGGAGACGCCGCTGGTCGACGCTTCATTAGTACTCCAGCGCACAATCGCGGTTGATTGGGTTATGTCGGTAACGATCGGCCCAGTTATCTCCGGTGGTAAAATATCTAAATCAAATAGCGTGGTCACGGTTAATGGCTCGCTGGTTACCGGACCATTACTAGCGATATCGGTGATTGCGACAACCACAGTGTATTGAGTACGCGGCGTTAGATCGGTGACGACAAACTGATGACAGACAGCAGCGCTGTCTAAATTGAAATCTGTGGTATCGCCGGTACCTGTGATCTCAACACTAATCACACTCGTTACTGGCTCGTCGGCGCAAAATGAAACTGTGAATTTGTCGTAGTCAATCGAATTGATGGTTGGGCCGCTGACAAAGCTAGGTAAAGTCGAGTCGGGTAGAGCGAGGGTTCTAAAGTCAGCTGGTAGGGGGGGCGAAGTTAAGCCATTGTCATCGGTCGAGGAAACCATAGTGGCGTAGTCGGTATCGGCGATTAATCCGGTTAACAAGACTGAATGAAATGTCGTTAACGGATCTAGGGTAAACGTATTACCGCCGGTAACCACCACTGAACTGTTGGAGGCTTTATCGGTCTCCCATTCGATCACTGCTGACATGTCGGTGATGTTCTTTACTAATGGGCCTGAAATGATTTTTGGTGGCACCAGTTCTACCGGTGGAATTGGATCAGTGGTGAAACTAACGATGTCACTACTGGTCAACACGCTTTTGGAGTTGAATGCGTCTACCTGTAAAAAGTAAGTGGTTTCAGCTTGCAGGTTATTTAAAACAACCGCATGAGACGACTTAAATTCAGGGTCCGATTCGAGGTCATTCATAGTGCTATCTGTCAGACCAAAGCGAACCTGCCCACTTGTTGCACGCTCGGTTGACCAGTTCACCGTGGCGGTAAAATTACCAATATCGGTCACAAAGGGCTGGATTGAAAATACGGGTGCGGGCAACTCTGGCGAAGGTTCTTCAGGTGTGGAGGTTTCTGCGCCGGAATTAAACTCACCCAACACACAATCCGCACTATTGCCGACGGCATCGGTCAGGCTGACTTGATGTTCATAATCAGTATCGGGTGACAGTCCGGTTAGTTGAGTAAAACCCGTCAGGCTTAATGTTGAGTGACTACTTTGCAACCACTGACTAGACCCTTTTTCGCGGTAGTTAACCGTTGAGGTGGTCAACTCATCACTTTGCCAGCTGATTTCGGCAAAATTAACAAAACCTTCCGCGGTTGGTGGTGCGATACACTGCGGAGGGGTCGAATCAACTTCCCCGGTGGTTAATGCACCGATCACTTTACTGGCGATTTTTCCTTCAATATCCGTAGAATAAATCACACAACGATAACCGGTATTAAACTCTAAACCGATCAAAGTAATAATATGATTTTTGCTGAGTTCAGTTTTATTGACTTCACTGGTGCCGTTGGTCGACTCACAGATCAAACGACTATCGGCATTCAGGTTGGTTCTCCAGCTTAAAGTGATGCTGTTGCCGGTCAATCTTTCGATCACAGCTTGTGAAATAATTTCCAGATCGCTAGACGTACCCTCTGCGCGGGTAGTGAATGAGGAGATGCTACCGGTTATTTTATTAGCGGCGAGATCGCTAGATTCGACCGCAAAATAATAGGTGGTTGATGGTAAGAGGTTGGTGACGGCTAAGAGGTGTGAAGTTGAGAAACCGGGAGATGTTTCTACCCGACCAAGGTTATCGGATGCTGTGCCGATGAATATAACGGTGGATGAAGATTCATTGGTTTGCCAGCTTATCATCGCACTCGTATTTGAGATATCTTCCACTAAAGCGCGGCCAATCAATAATGGCGCAGCAGTATCGGGTGCCGATCTAGTCACAAACTGGGTTGTTTGGGGTTGTGTTGCACTATTGCCGGAAGCATCTTTTGATGCAATCGTTAAATGATACGTTGTACTAGCAGCTAAACCCATGATCTGGACTGAGTGCTCGGTTTCCAGAGTGGTATTTGTCTGTACTCGATAATTAGTACCGTCATTAAACGAAATGCTGCTGCTAGCCGGTTCATTTGTGGTCCACCTTACAACACCCGTTGCGTCAGATATATCGGTAATCGTAGGGCCCGCAGTGATTAGAGGTGGATTCAGATCGGCTGCGGCCGATGTTTTCACGTTAGAGACCAGACTTGCTGTTGGGCCGTTGCCAGTGATGTCAGTAATCTGTGCTGAAACAGCATACGACTGATTAGAATTGAGGTCGTTAATAGTCAGTTCATGGCAATTCGAGAGCTCATTGAGTAAGTAATCAACATTATCGACAACAAACTTCCCGCTGACCGGTTCATTAGCGCAAAAGGCCATTGTGATTTGAGTTTCAGCAATGGAGGTTATTGTTAGTGGTTGAATAAACTGCGGAGCTAAAGAATCTGTATTGCCGTTCGCGGTAGTAAAGGCAAAGCTGGCAGTTGTCGAACTATTATCTTGATCGTCAGTCGTAGTAACCTGAACGCTGTAGTTAGTGCCTTGGTCGAGACCTGTGATTACTACGCTGTGTTGAGTTTTCAGTAGACCATTGTTAAATATTTCACCGCCAGTTATTTGAGTCGAACTGGTCGCAGGTTCATCTGTTTGCCATTCAATAACGGCCGAATGGTCGGTAATGTTTTTTACATAAGGTCCCGCAATAACTTTTGGACTCAACTGATCAACAAGAATTAATTCCTGCTCCAGATTTTGGGCGCTGCTAATAGCAAAACCTGATCGCACAGCAGTGCCAAATCCGCTCGCAGTGGGTGGTGTATAGGTAATGTCGTACAAACAATCGGCACTGTCAGGGTAATAACCTGAGGCAACACAGGTGTCTGTAGAAAAAAGCAACATAACATAGTTGCCATCGATATCAGTGCGAACACTGCCGTTACCATGGCCTAAACTTTGTTGTGATAATTCCAGTAAAGGGCCTTGCTCGGGGCCAAGCCAGTTGATGTCGGTTTGAATATCGATATTGGCAACCGGAGTGTTATTACTGTCAATCACTTTTCCGGACAATACTACAAAATCAAACTGGGAGTTGCGTTCTGTGTCGGTGATAACCTCAAAATCCTCAGAGGTTATGGTAGTTAGGTCCGGCGCGCCTACTAGAGAAACATCTGACGCATTAAAATAAGAACGAAGTACAAAACTACCGGGCGAGACTGTCCATGCATAGGCACCATCAGCGCCAACCTTTATGGTATCTCCAACCTGAAGAAAACTACCATTTTGTAGTACTTGAAAAAGCCTTGCATTAGCGCCTTCTATTGGATTGCCCAGTTGGTCTTTGATCACGCCGCTGAGGTTTGCTGCGTGCAGTGCAAAAGAAAAAGTCGAAAATATGAGGGTGAGGACAATCGCTGAGGATCTGACTTTAATAAAATCCAATAGTTTCTTACACATGCAGTCTCTCCAAAGAGAAGAAAGTTTTGATTTAACGTACTAAGAGCAACTGGTAGGACAAAACAGGGTCGCGTAGATAAAGAGTATAGCTTGTTCTGGCAACCTCTCCATCACAGATGACACTTTTACCCTTAGACCGTTAGCTTTGCGAATCTGGTCTTTCAATCCAGACAGCAAAAAATGAAAATTTCACATTTAAACTTTGTAATACTAATCGTAATATTGCGCATGTTGAAGTTTGATAAGTAACATTATAATAGTGGTAATTAGTTCAAATAACGCATCGATACAACTTTTGACAGTTCCTTTTATCTTAGTGAAGAAAATAAAGAAGGTGAAGTAAGGAAAAGTATCTTTTTATAATCGTGGTTTAACAAAGGTGTTTTTCAGTGAACTTAATCACTTTTCAAATTGCTGCAGGTGAGCAATGTCGTTAATTTGTTTTCTTTATCTGTTTGGATAGAAAGAATTTAACATTAGATACTGTGTTTGGTTAAACATGCGGTGATAGATGAAAAAATACAAACGCTTGGGGGCTTGCCCATTTATTAAGAAATGAAGAGAGTCTAACTGTATTATTGGCTGTTGGTGGATGGACTCAAAGTGAAATAGTTTTTTTTATGTTGATCTTAGATGAACAAGGTAAATCGGATGAATACAAACCCTTGTCAGGGAAGGACAAAGCCGCTTCCCTAAATAAAACTGAATTGAGTATCGACCAAATAAACTTCTTTTTCAAAAGCAGTTGCCACTAACAGTAGATGACTATCCAGTCCTAGTAGAAATTATGTGTGAATTGAATACTTGGATTTCAACTCAAGACCCATCGATAAATAAAGTATTCTATTTTCGCTACCAAAAATTCTAGTTAACGAATAGCCTTCAAATAAACAACGGTAAAGGACTGGTAATACCGAGGTTTTTTGTAGAGCAGGTGTGGGTCGCATTACTTCTGTTTTCCGGCCATCTGTACAATCAACTCCCGGGTGAGATTATTTAATTCTCGCGATGGGTGTTCAAACTTCAGACCTGCTTGATAGAGGTCGAAATTACCCATTTTTACAGGTTCAAGGCGCACCACTCGTGCACGCAGCTTTAAGGTACAGCCCTCGTCGAGAGTACTGATAACCGCCTCCAATGACTGGCCAATTTGCAGTGGGTCGGGAACGGTAACGCCCAATCCACCAGCTGATATATCATCCAGCGTGGCGTGCAACTCATCGGGTCCGTCGAATTGTATATCCAGACGTTGAGTCAGTCTGGCGTGTTGCCTAAGACCTACGTTGTCCTCTGATTGTGCCAGCAGCTTAAGCACATCTTCGAATTCGTCCTGATCTTTGGTAGCGAGGCTCGAAAAGCGCACGGCCATACCTTCCCCCTGACTTGATGACAATTTCCAGGTTCTGAGCACTTTTGCCTCGATGTTGATAGTGGAGGAGTTAATGCCGGGTAGTAGAATCTGCAAGGTGTCGCCTGAGTGAGTTCGAGCATTGCCTACCGTAATGGAGGCGCCGCCCCAAGAAATATTTTGCAGATTGGCATTGGTAGGTTCATCGAACCCAGGCCAGAGTAGCTTGACCGGTGCAGTGACACTGATGCGCAGTTGCTTGCGCTTTTCAGATAGCTTTTCTTCAGGCGCCGCCTCAGGCTGGGCTTCTGCGGCAAGTACGCGGACCACTTCCAAGGCTTCTTCGACAATGTTCCTGCTCTGCATGAATAGCGCTGCTTTCTCTTTGCAATTGCTCCCGGGCTTGAAGTACTCGGCGGATTCCCTGAGCGGTACAAAGTCACATTTCGCCCGGTGTTGCACTACACTTAATGCTAGCAGTCGAATACAAGCGGCCTGTTCTTCCTGCGTGGCATCACTGAGGAGAGTCTTTGCGCGCCCTGTCATATATATATCCTAGTTAAACTTTGTGAGTTTTGCGTTTGGAAACCTGCAGCATCTACAGTTTGGCCGTTTGAATATTAGTCTAGACTAGTGTTGGCGCCCGGCAAATCAAAGCAGAAAAAAGAATAAAAAGAATTTTTGATCAGAGTCAGACTTACTTGGAAATAATATAAGCAAATAACCAAGAAAGTGTAATATTTTGCTGGAACCATCATATCCGCTATAAGTACCTAAGCAGACGTCAAACTTTAAGTTTTTCAGTCTGGTACTTCGACTTTTGAGTGGCAAGATCAATAGTCACCGAAGAGACTAATTGGTGCCATTTAAAGACGTTGATTCGAGGGCTAGTTTGGCCGATTTATCACTTTAGTGGTTATGAAGTCAGCACTTTAGTAAAAAACGTTTTATTTTTGATTCCATCAAACTGCTAGCTATGAGTGGGTTAAGCGATCAATTTTATAGTTTGATTTACATATTGATTATATATTTCTATGAACTAAATTTAGAGGTATCTAACCGTCTGTTATGTGAGCAGAAGGCTTACCATGCAATTATCTTGGTGCTTTTTATATGAAACTCTCACACTTGTTTAACGCAATAATTTTAGGTTTTTCGTGCTTTATTGATATTGCTTTTTCTGAAGAATTTAGTGTGACTGGAGACGTTTACCCTCCATATCAATATGATGCAGAAGAAAATAGGGTTTCAGGCTTCAGTTACGAGGTCCTCAATGCAGTTCTGGCAGTAAATGGTGATCGTATTTCTAGTAGCACGCTTTATCCTTGGAAGCGTGCATTACTAATGATAAAGACAGGTTCAGCCGATATTTTGATTAGCGCAAATTACAATGACACGCGCCGGAGTTACGTCAGGTACCCATCAGAACCAATCGTCGTAAGCCCATGGTATTTTTGGAAGCGTTCAGAGGAAAATATCAAATTCAGGACATTAGACGATTTGAAAGAATTGCGTGTCGGCGTAGTTCAAGGTTACACCTATACTAATGAATTTTGGGAGTTGGCTAGAAAATACGGTATTCATAATGATGCGGGAAACTATAATGATGATACTAACCTTAGAAACTTGAGTCGTGGCAAATATGATCTCGCACTAGCAGAGTACGGAAATGGTTTGCATATTAAACAAAAACTGAACTTGAAAAACATAAGTCCACTCACCTACATCCCCCTCAAAGAAGATGGTCTTTACGCCATTTTTTAATCGAACGAAGTTTTCTCAGGAATATGTCAATAATTTTTCGATAAACCTTCTTAAATTTAAATCGACTGATCAGTACAGTGATATTTACAGGCGCTATTTCAAATAAAGAATCATAAGGGGTTAAAGCCGTTTTTATCCTAACTCTAAAAAAGGATCTCTTTCAGTGGGTAGAGGTATAACTCTAGCTGAACAGTAATACCTACTTTTGTAAAATAACTCACTTGTATCATCATGTTCACTTTCTGTTCCGTTCATTTCGTTAGTTCCGCCAATTAACGAAATGGTCGACTTTTTCCATGTATTTAAAAACTATTAAGCGTCTTAAATACTGATGTTTTGGTCGCATAGTTCAGAGCGGAAGGTTAGGGGGCTAATACATTGCTTTCATGTGAGCGATTGATTTTAATCAGCACACCACTAATAATCAGCATCAAACCGCCATAAAGCAATAAAGTAAACAGCACCGTATCACCCATGGGATCAGGTTGGCCGACTATAGCTGGAAAAATAGAAGCTTTAATTAATAAGCCTAAGTTGGTACTACGAACCGTTACTTCCATTCCTATCGCAGTAGAATCGTTCTGTTCGAGCCTCATAAGTCTTGGAATTAACCAACCAAAAGCGGTAAGAACACAAATGAACAACAGTACGATAAGAATATTGGTAAGCCCAAACGCCGCTAAATCGAGTCGACCAGCGCCGAGAGAGCCGATCACGATGAGTAGGATGACGAATAAAGAAGCTCTGATGCAAAACGTCGATAGTCTAGCCGCAGTTGATGGGTACAATTTTAAATAAACCATACCTAAAGCTAAAGGTAATAGCATACATAGGAAAATATCTAGGGCTATTTTTCCAGCTGGCATAGTAAAATTAGCAGGCATGTGTTCGGTAATAAGAAAGTTTAGAATTATTGGTGTTGTCATTAAACAGGCGATGGTTGTCACAGCCGTAATCGCAATTGATAAGGCAATATTCCCACCAGCAAAATGTGTAAAGATGTTGGATACCGCTCCGCCAGGGATAGCAGCACAGAGTGCTAAACCGACAGCGACACCGACAGCTAACGTCTCATGGTACATACCAAAAAACTGTAGGTAGACAAATGTTACTACCGGTACCAACATGACCTGAATAGCCATTCCGATAGAGAAGGGCTTGGGCTCTTTGGCGATTTCACCGAAATCTTTGATTGTAAGCGTCGCACCCATACCCAACATGGCGAGTATGAGCTGAGTCGCAGCAAACCAAAATTCATATTCCAAGTATAAATCAAATACCAATGGCATAAACCTCAATGTTTTAATGTTCTTACGAAACTGTTCGGCTTTTTATTTTTAGCGCTATAGTACCATTGTTGATGTATAGGGCTAGCGCCAAAATAATACCAGAATGCTATAACATTGTAATAGCGTCTGTCAGGCTGCCGCTATTATCAAATTCTTCTAGTTAAAAGTATGATTGAAAGCAAGATATGCTATCGGGCATGCCTTTTTACCTTAATTGACTGTCGGTAAACTGCACTACCAATCCCTTAATATCGTTTTGGATTTTATAGTCTTCTAGGCTCTCAACACTTTTCAATAAGCTGACATACTGTAAATTGACCTTTTAAGCTTAGATTATGTCTTTAATTGACTAGATCATGTTTGATCTTCCTTTTATAGTTTATGTTCCTCTGTGTGGAATTGGAAAACATGAAAGATAGCAATTCAGAAGCAATAATAGATTTACTAAGTAAAGGTTGGTTAACTCACGATGCTATGTGGGTGACGGCTGTATATAAAGAATGTGGGCCTGAAATAGCAAGTAAATTAAATACCCGGGCAATTCAATTGATGACACCTATTGAGGTGAAACGATTTCAAAAGGTATTAAGGCTACCAAAGGTAGATACCTTCGAAAAACTTCAGAAATTTATTACCGGCGCTTTTTCTATTGTGTCCGGGGACTTTACGGAAATCCAGATTAGCTATCCCTGTCATAACATATTGCACTGGCAGGCAGCACAATGCTTTGCTTATGATGGCATTAAAAAAATGGGCATGATTGAGCAGTATCAATGTGGAGTTATAGAAAGGATTGAAGGTTGGCTGAAGAGCTTGAATATTGAGTATGAAATTCTTCCAAAAATCGAAGGTTGCAATATGCATAATGTAGGGGCTTGTAAACTGGATATTCAGTTTTTCTTTGATGAGTAGATATATGTATTTTAAGAGGTGGCAATGCAGAATATAGTTAATAGACGTGTTTACAGCCAAACCTATAACGGTGACAAATCTATTTAATTACTGCTTTGTCCAGTTGAACTTACCCCACCTAACCAGACACTAGATTTTAAAAATTTATTAAAAGCGAGTTTTTGATAGTGTTTCTAACATGTCGAGTAGATTTTAGGCAATTTCATTAGAGTAAAATGTTCGAAAGCTGCTAATGATTTAGGGCTGACACAGCAAGCCTAGAGTGACAGGTTTTATTGATGAATACATAAAGTTCTCATGTCCGCTATGTGTTGTAGTTCTGTCATTTAAGGCGCTCATTCATTTTGTAGGGATGGCTCTAATTGCTCTGGGCTTGTCTGCTATAGATGGGCGTCTTTGGCGGGGGAAAAAACTACAGTAAAATTTGATTTTTTAGTTGAAAGTACCGAAAGAAAAGTTGAACCGTGAATAGGCCCCAAAGCCTTTAGCAATGGCATACAATCGTCGAGAGGAACCAAATGATGTAATGTTTTAGTCTAATCTATGCAGTCATTGTAAGCGCAGAAAGTTTAGACAACTATTTTGGTTACATCGCCTCAATGAGGGTTAAGTCCGAAGAAATTTTG
>ENA-ORXI01000637-ORXI01000637.1-sediment-metagenome-genome-assembly--contig:-NODE-637-length-29044-cov-4.728208_pt1 | contig 29044 bp, 28 predicted proteins | sample MGYA00237861_ERZ511468 | MGnify/ENA primary metagenome ERZ511468 (study PRJEB26299, sample SAMN06266213) | sediment metagenome | isolation source: Hudson Canyon methane seep mesocosm | place: USA:Hudson... | reverse complement strand
CTGCCCAGTATTTAGGGTAAGAAAACAGTGGCTTGGATGGATGCATAGTAGAATTTTACTCTGAATACTAAAATGATAGGCTATTTTACATTATCGAAACATATCTGACTAATTTACTAGGTTATTATTAGTGAGTTTTTCAAGATGAAGGTCACAATTTTGTTGGTACACTTTTTTTGCTATAGAACAGGGAATCATGGTTTGATACATTATACTTTGTTCAATTATTCCCTGGATTCAATCAGGTAAGTGCAATTAACGCTTGGTAAGTAAGGAAAATATAATAAAAATGAAAGATAAGTATTGGTTAATGGGACCTATTTATGATGCCGTCAGCTTTGTATTTGCTGGCAATGCAATTCTTGACTGTAAATGCTCAATGTTGAGTTCTCAGTATTTGAAGCCCGGTGATAAAGTGCTTTTTGCAGGCATAGGCCATGGTAAAGAGGCCATTTATGCAGCAGAGCAAGGCGCAGAAGTTACCGTGGTAGATTTATCTGCAGCGATGCTTGATAAGTTTAAAGAAGGACTCGAAAAATCTAACAAAAACCTCAATATTAAAGTTGTTCATAAAGATATTATGAAAGTCGATGATTTTGGCGAATATGACATGGTTGCCGCTAATTTCTTTTTAAATGTATTTAATGAAGACTTTATGAGTGACGTGCTTAAGCACCTTATTAAATTAGGTAAAGACGATGCGTTGATTGTGGTTAGTGATTTCGCAATGCCTGAAGGAAATTCTTTAGCGCGTTTTGCAAAGCGAGCTTACTGGTATACTGCTATTGGAATATTCTGGGCAACCACTGGTGCTGCACTGCATCCGGTTTATGACTATCGTCGCCATATGACTGATCAGGGTCTTAATGTTGTTGATAAAAAGCATACGGCGGTATTAGGTTTGAATGCCTATACTTCATTCTTAGGAAAGAAATCTTAAAGCTACTCTTGGATTTTAATTATAAGTGCGTCGTTCTGCGGTTTGGTTGCTGAACCCATAGAAGGATATAGAAGGATATAGTTAATGTTAAGTCGCTCAGTTTGGTTGATCTGTTTTGTATTGTTGCTGTCTGTTCGCTTTGCATATGGTGCCAGTAGTGCAGAAACGGATACACCTGAACATTTTATTTCTACAATGTCTGAGCGTCTTCAATTAACCTTAGCTGAAGCAAAAAAGAATAAGCGGCTTAATGATATCGAGTACATTGATCAGTTAATTGATCAAGAGATCATTCCTCATGTTCACCTAGAGGCGCTTTGTAAGCGAATATATAAAAAACACTGGAACGAAATTATTGAGACAGGTAAGCGGCAAGAGGCTATCGATGCTGTGGTGTCTTCTTTAAAGAGAACATATCGTCTTGCTGTCAGCGCTTACAACGGCCAGAAAATTGAAATCATCAACAGCAAAAATCAAAAAGCCTACAGCATTATTAGAGTTAAGATTAATACCAATGGAAAAAATGACCATACTATAGATTTCGCTGTTAGAAAATTTGATAGTGAATATAAGATTTTTGATTTTTCTATTGATGGAATTGTTGTGAGTAAAACCCTCAATACAGCAATAAGTCACCAAATTGATTCAATGGGTCTTCAGGCCACCATCGACGAGCTTAATCATAAAACCATTAAAGACGGTGAGTCTTGATTCGACTCTACCAATATCCAAAGTTAATACTGTTGGCATTGATTACGATTGTTGCCTTACTGTTGACGCAGTCTTCAAAGCTACACCTTGATGCTTCAGCAGATTCTCTTGTATTAGAAGGTGATAACGCACTTCAAATTTATCGCGATGTTAATAAGAAGTACGGCTCAGAAGATTTTCTGGTCGTAACGTTTGCACCTAAGCAAGCACTCTTCAGTGACTCTGTTCTAAATGAAATAAAGAAACTAAAAACAGAACTACTTACTCTGCCTGAAGTATCAGGCGTAATCACGATTTTAGATGTACCTTTATTGTATAGCCCTCCTGTAAAAGTTAGTGAACTACCTGATGGTGTCAGATACCTTTCTTCAAAAGACACAGATAGAGCATTAGCCAAAACTGAATTTCAGAATAGCCCGCTATATTCTCAACTATTAACCAGTCAGAACTTTGATACCACTGCTATTCAAATTAACCTTAAACGAGATGACATTTTCTTTAAGTTGCTGACCGTGCGTGAGGATCTCAGGAGCAAGCTATCATCAGGTGAACTGAACTCAAATGAACGTAAAGCTTTACAGCAAGCAGAAACAGCCTTTAGTCATTATTCAGTCGAACTCAATAACAAGCAGGAAAAACTGATTGAAAACGTTCGCTTGATAATAGATAAACATAGGGAAGGTGGGGTGCTATTTCTTGGTGGTGTCCCGATGATCGCTTCAGACATGATCGCTTTTATAAAAAATGATTTGCTGGTATTCGGCGCCGGACTGTTTTTGTTTATAGTGATATTGCTAGCGGTCATATTTAGACAAATAGCCTGGGTTTTATTACCCCTATTTACCTGTCTTATTACTGTGTTAGGTATGTTGGGTGCTTTAGCTGCATTAGATTGGAAATTGACTGTTATATCGTCTAATTTCGTCGCTTTGCTAATGATCATTACCTTATCTATTACAATTCATCTGGCGGTTAGGTATCGAGAGCTAAGTGGAGCTTATACCAACGAGTCTCCACGAGAGCTTGTTATTGATACTGTTCGGTTCATGCTTCGCCCCTGTTTGTATACGGCTATTACCACCATTGTTGCGTTTGCTTCATTAGTTGTGAGTGGTATTCGCCCTGTCATAGACTTTGGGTGGATGATGACTTTTGGTGTGTCTGCTGCATTTGTAGTCGCGTTTTTAGTGATACCTGCAGGCCTGATGTTAATACCTCTAAGATTCACTCGAAGCCAGACCGTTGTATTACATGAAAATACCGCCTTCACAGATTATTTTGCAAGGTTTGCTGACCACCACGCTTACTGGGTTTGGGGTGTTAGCGCCTTATTGCTTGTTGCCAGTATTATTGGGGTATCACAACTTCAAGTTGAAAACCGGTTTATTGATTATTTTGACTCATCAACTGAAATTTATCAGGGGATGGAGGTGATTGATCAAAAATTAGGTGGGACGATACCTTTGGATATTATCATTCGCTCGAAGTCTTATAAAAATGATAATAAAAACAGCCTTCAGGAGGGTAAATCTAATGTTATTTCTGGATCAGAGGGTGACTTTGAAGAAATCTCCTTTGATGTTTTTGATAGCGATTTTGATGATGCTTTTACTGACGAAAGTTCTGTTGCTTCTTCTGGTTACTGGTTTACAAGTCATGGATTGAAAGAAATAGAAAAACTACATAACTATGTAAACGAAATTGAACAGACTGGCAAGGTACTTTCATTAGCTTCACTTTATCAAGTGTTGAAAGATGTAACCGGGAGCGGTATTGATGACTTCCAGCTAGCCTTAATTTCTCAAAATCTCCCCGATGAAATTAAAGGTGCATTAATTCACCCCTACTTATCTGAAGACGGTAATGAGAGTCGGCTCTCTGTTCGTGTTAAAGAAACGAGTTATAAACTAAACCGAAATGAGCTGTTGCAACAAATAGAACACTATTTGCAGGATGAAATGGGTTTGAGTGAGAATGAGTATGAACTGACGGGTATGTTGGTGCTCTATAACAATATGCTGCAAAGCTTATTTCGCTCGCAAATATTAACTTTAGGAGCAGTATTTATCGCTATAACATTAATGTTTACATTGCTCTTTCGATCACTCTATCTTGCTCTTATTGCTATCACTCCTAATCTACTGGCTGCAGGAATGGTTTTGGGGAGCATGGGCTTGTTAGGTATTCCTTTAGATATGATGACCATTACAGTAGCGGCTATTACAGTGGGCATTGGCGTTGATGATACAATCCATTATATTCATCGATTTAAAAAAGAGTTCGCTATAGATGGTGATTACGTAGCGACTATGTATCGTTGTCATAGCAGTATTGGGCGAGCGATGTTTTATACCTCCGTTATAATCATTATGGGCTTTTCAATACTTTCTCTTTCTAATTTTACACCCACCATTTATTTTGGATTATTAACGGGCTTCGCTATGTTTTCTGCGCTGCTTGGTGCTTTAGTCTTGCTTCCTCGGTTAATAATCACTTTAAAACCTTTGGGTAATTGACCTATATGATTGTTAATTAATAGAGTGTCGTGTTACAACTGCGCTAACTAGTTTTTGTAATATCATATTGGAACCCAATGCCATGCCCACTGTCGTAAATAAGCCTAAAGGAACATTACAAAAAGTATCTAAAATATCAGCAATTTTTTGCTTTATATTAATGGCCGTTAGTGGCTATTTTTTATATATAGAGTCTCAGGCGTTAGGTATGTCTGACCCCATTACAGCTAGTTGGTTGGCTACATTTTTCTTCTTTTTCTTTACCGGTTTTTCACTGCAGCTTTTATCTAAAGCAAATCTACCCAGCTTTAGATTTGACGACTAATTGCACCCTTTAATTTTCATAGAGATACCCAATGGCCCGTTTTAACCTTCTTGGAACCGCTATTATTCCAGGGCAAGGATCGGAGTTGCGTTTACTTCAGCGTAATGATGAATTTGCTATAAAAATTGCTGGCATCACTGGCGAGCTAATGAATACCCGCCTTCATGGCTCCGAAGATGCGCTGGCCACCTTAGCCTGTGAGCGCATTGTTGATCAGCCTGAGCCACGTGTTTTAATTGGTGGATTAGGGATGGGCTTTACATTAGCTGCAGCGCTAAATTCACTGGGTGAAACAGCAGAAGTAACCGTAGCAGAATTAGTGCCCGAAGTAGTAGAGTGGAATAAAGGCCCTTTGGGCTCCGCATCTGGATACCCTTTATCTGATGCCAGAACTCGCGTGCATATAGGGGATGTAGGTGAGTTAATGAGAGGTGCAGAAGGTGCATACGATGCCATTCTGCTTGATGTGGATAATGGCCCTGAAGGTTTGACGCGCAAAGAAAATGACTGGATTTATTCGCCTGAAGGTTTGGAAGCTGCCAGAACGGCACTTCGTCCTAATGGCATATTAGCTTATTGGTCAGCGGGGCAAGACCATGCATTTACCGAGCGTTTAAGAAAGGCTGGCTATGTTGTAGAAGCCGTTACAGTAAGGGCTCACCGTCCGGGAAAAGGGGCCAAACATGTAATTTGGTTAGCTTGGTAAACTCTATTTTTATAAGTCCTGTTTTTATAAATCCTAACGATGCTCATGTTCACTCCAATGCTGTCGACAAATATCCATAATCACCTGCTGCGCCTGGTTTATCGCTTTATCATCGCTGTAAGCTAGGCCTATCGTTCTTGATAGGTCTATATCTGATATTTCTTTAAGGGTAATGTCTTTTCTTGTGGTTACCTGTGGAATTCTTGGAATAAGTGCAGCCCCAATGCCTGCGCCCACCAAGCCCAATGCATATTCAACGGTTTGTATTCTTGCCCTGATTTGAAACCTTAAACCTTGCCGTGACATAACTTGCTCTAATGCGGTTACCGCTTCACAAGGGGTTCGATATATAAAAGGAAGTTCATCAAGGTCGCTGACTCTTATCTCTTTTTTCAGACTGAGCGGGTGACCCGTAGGTAGAGCTAAGAAATAATTATCTCGCCAAAGTGGTTGAAAGCTCTCATTACTCTGTAAGTAGGCTGTTGTGATTATGCGCGCATCACTGGCTTCTTCAGGCTGAACTAATGTTAACTCTATCTCGGTTATGGCATTAATAAGTTCTTTCAATAAGGCACTCACACGTTCGGCACCCAGAGACCTAATTAAGCCTAAACGGAAGGGGATTCTTTCTTTATGGGTATGAAACAAGCTGCCAATAGCCTTGGCATCACTTAATAATTTTTTTGCTAAAGGGTAAAGTTCTTTACCTGCGTCTGTAGGCGTTACACCTTTCGGTATTCTAATAAATAGCTTTGAATTCAGCGAATCTTCAAGCTGGCCAATGGCGGCTGATATAGACGGTTGCGCAATAAAGCACCGTTTAGATGCAGCAGTAATACTTCCACTTTCATACACTGAAATAAAATATCTTAGGGATTTTAAGTCCATAGGTATTGCCTATATCAGATAGAGATAAACAATATTATACCTTTGTTGTTTACTTGCATATTCTTAGCTGAATCTAATTTTCTATTTAAAGCACTACAACCTAAAGCCGTACAACGATGCATTGAGGAGATATTTCATGAGCCGTACACCCTTTGAATGGCGTGATCCATTAAATCTTGAAAGCATGCTTTCAGAAGAAGAAAGAATGATACGAGATACTGCTCATGAGTATGCTCAAGATAAACTAATGCCTAGAGTGTTAATGGCAAATCGTAACGAGCATTTTGATCGAGAGATTATGACAGAGCTGGGTAGCCTGGGCTTACTGGGTGCTACTTTGCCAGAACAATACGGTTGCGCCAATGTGAATTATGTAAGCTATGGTCTGATTGCCAGAGAAATAGAACGTGTTGATAGCGGTTATCGCTCTGCAATGAGCGTTCAGTCTTCATTGGTTATGCACCCTATATATGCCTACGGTTCAGAAGAGCAAAGAAATAAGTATTTGCCAAAATTAGCCAGTGGTGAATGGGTGGGGTGTTTTGGGTTAACGGAACCGGATGCAGGCTCAGACCCTGGTGGAATGAGAACACGAGCAGAGAAAGTGAATGGAGGGTATAAGCTCACGGGTGCCAAAATGTGGATTACCAACTCACCCATTGCTGATGTATTTGTGGTTTGGGCAAAACTAGATGGCGTGATTCGAGGTTTTATTTTAGATAAAGGCATGGATGGACTTAGTGCTCCAAAAATAGAAGGGAAGTTCTCCTTAAGAGCCTCTATTACCGGTGAAATTGTAATGGATAATGTCTTTGTTTCAGAAGAACAGATTCTCCCCAATGTAGAAGGTCTTAAAGGCCCCTTTGGTTGCTTAAATAAAGCACGATACGGTATCTCATGGGGAGCACTCGGCGCTGCAGAGTTTTGTTGGCATGCGGCCAGACAATATACCCTTGATAGAATTCAGTTTAACCGACCTTTAGCGGCTACTCAGTTAATTCAGAAAAAACTAGCGGATATGCAAACAGAAATCACGCTGGGTTTAATGAGCAGCATACAGGCGGGGCGATTAATGGATAACGACCAACTACCTCCTGAGGCTATTTCTTTAATTAAACGAAATTCTTGTGGAAAAGCACTCGATATAGCCCGTGTTGCCCGTGATATGCATGGGGGGAATGGTATCTCTGATGAATATCATGTAATTCGCCATGTAATGAACCTTGAAGCGGTTAATACCTATGAGGGTACTCATGATGTTCATGCTTTGATTTTAGGGCGTGCGCAAACGGGTATTCAGGCGTTTTGTTAGTGATTAGAAATAAATGGTAAGAAGTAAGTTACAAGTAAAAAGTGTTGATGTAGTGGGGGGTGGATATGCAAAGTCGGGCAGACATTGTTGATGAGAATTTTTGCAATAGGGTATTGGCAAATGACCTGCCTACAACAATGTCTAATATTGATTTAGAAGACTGTGACCTTTCAGCTCACGAGTTAGTAGATTTATTCGAGTCTCAAGTAATGAGTCGTCAATTAGATCTGCATTCAAGACGTTTACAAGCAAGGGGAGAAAGCTTTTATACCATTGGTAGTGCAGGCCATGAAGGTAACGTGGTTTGCGGTAAGGTTTTTCGCTATACAGATATGGCTTTTTTACATTATCGAAGTGCAGCATTACTCATTCAGCGCAGTAAGCAATTAGCAGGTCAGGCGCCATTGTACGACATGTTGTTGTCATTTTCTGCCTCATCGGATGATCCTATCTCTGGTGGTCGGCATAAAGTTCTTGGTAGCAAATCTCTGTTTATTCCTCCACAAACTAGCACTATTGCTTCGCACTTACCTAAGGCGGTAGGTGCTGCTTTTAGTATTCCGGTTTCAGCTAGTTCTAATATAAACGTAGATGCAGAAATGCCAGCCGATAGTGTGGTTATTTGTAATTTTGGTGATGCCTCTTCTAATCATTCCACCGCTCAAGGGGCTATTAATTCTGCAGCATGGGCTGCTTACCAAGGTGCACCTCTGCCATTAGTATTTATCTGCGAAGATAACGGTATAGGGATATCAACAGCGACTCCAGATGGTTGGATAGCCGCTAATTTTTCAAACAGGCCGGGGCTTAATTATATTTATTGTAATGGTCTGGACCTGATAGATACCTATGTAACCATGAAGAAAGCAGAAACGATTGCCCGACATCGTAAACAACCTGTTTTTGTTCATATGAAAACTATACGCCTAATGGGGCATGCGGGTTCTGATGCTGAAATTGCATACAGAACACAAAAGGAAATAGACGCCACCGAAGCACATGATCCGCTACTTTATAGCGCGGGTATCATTATCAAAAATAAGATTCTTAGTCCGCAACAAGTTGTCTCCCTATATTGTTCAATGGGGGAGCGTATTGCAAGAGTGGCAGAGTTTGCTATTAAACGGCCTAAGTTGGTTTCAATGAGAGAGGTCAGGGCATCAATAGCACCAAAACGACCTTCAAAAACCAAGCTAAAACACTTACCTGTAGTTGATAAACAAATGGGCAAACCTCAACCTATGGGGCGAATTATAAACTGGACATTAAAGGGGCTAATGGCTTCACAGCAAAATATAGTGCTTTGCGGTGAAGATGTAGGCGCAAAAGGTGGTGTTTATCATGTTACTCATGGTTTGGTTGAGCAATTTGGGGCAAGTCGTGTAATCAATACCTTACTCGATGAACAAAGCATACTCGGGCTGGCGATAGGTATGGCGCACAATGGTTTTATGCCCATCCCTGAAATTCAATTCTTGGCTTATGTTCATAATGCAGAAGATCAAATTAGAGGCGAAGCCGCCACCTTACCCTTTTTCTCCAACGGGCAATTTAGTAACCCAATGGTTATTAGAATCGCAGGTTTAGGGTACCAAAAAGGCTTTGGTGGTCATTTTCATAATGACAATTCACTAGCTGTTTTTCGCGATATTCCGGGTATTGTTATAGCCTGCCCATCAAGTGGAAAAGATGCTTCAGCCATGTTGCGTAGTTGCGTGCAACATGCGTGGGAGCAGAAAAAGGTTGTGGTTTTTATCGAACCCATTGCGCTGTATATGACAAGAGATTTACACCAAGACGGTGATGGTCTGTGGGCTCATCGTTTTGACTCTGAAGTATCTGATATAGAAATAGGGCAGTTCGGTGTTCATTTGGAGCAAACGCCAGGTAATCAACAGGAAATGTGCATTATCACATACGGTAATGGCTATTTTCTTTCTCGGCAGGCCGCAAAAATACTCAGTGAACAGCATCAAATTAATATAAATATTATTGATCTTCGTTGGTTGTCAGATATTGATGAAGAGGCTTTGATAAAAGAGGTTTCTCCTTTTGATCATGTTTTGGTAGTTGATGAGTGTAGAAAGACAGGTTCGCTGAGTGAGGCTATTTTAACTATGCTTATTGAAAGCGACTTGATAGAAAAGAATATAAAAAGACTAACAGGCGAAGATTGTTTTGTTCCATTGGGTAAAGCCGCGACATTAGGTATGCCGAGTCGTGATGATATTGTACGCACATCCTTATCAATGTTTTCGAGGTGACCAAATAATGAAAGAAAAAGTGCTTGTTGTTTGCCCTGGAAGAGGCACATACAACAAAGAAGAGTTAGGATATTTGGGTCGTTACCATTCTGGTAAATCTACAATGATTGATGTTATTGAAGAGCACCGAGCTAAAAAAAAGCAAACCCCAGTAGTTCAGCTAGATGAAATGACTCAGTTCAGCCTAAAAAAACACACGGCAGGTGAAAATGCATCAGCCCTTATTTACGCTTGCGCGTTGGGTGATTTCTACGATATTGATCGTGAACGCTATGATGTGGTTGCGGTAACCGGTAACTCAATGGGTTGGTACATTGCATTACGTTGTGCTGGTGTATTGTCTGATACGAATGCCATTAACCTCATTAATACCATGGGATCAATGATGCAAAACGGTATTATTGGTGGTCAGGTCATTTACCCTGTTGTTGATGAAAACTGGCAGTTCGATGAGGCAAAGGCAAATCATCTGAATCAGGTAGTCAAAGAAATTAAAGACCGACAAGGTTGCGAGCTTTACTTATCTATTGATTTGGGTGGATATCGAGTACTAGGCGGAAACGAGCCAGCCCTTAAATTAGTAGAAGAGATGCTTGAGCGAGTAGATGATCGTTTTCCTATGCGCCTATACAACCATGCAGCATTTCATACACCTTTACTTCATAAAATATCTGAAACTGCCAAGCAAATTTTACCCGCCTCACTATTTAAACCTTCATCAGTCGCACTCATTGATGGTAAAGGAAAGTTATGGCAACCCAATTGTTATGATGTTGAAGAACTTTATGAGTATACACTCGGTCCACAGGTTATCGAGCCTTATTATTTTGGTCGATCCATTGAAATTGCCGTTAAAGAATATGCACCTGATAAAATCATTATTACAGGCCCAGGCTCTAATTTAGGGGGAAGTGTTGCGCAAAAGTTAGTTCAAATGAAATGGGATGGAATGGTCGATAAAAAATCATTTCTTAAGAGGCAAGAAAGCGGCCCATACATTCTATCAATGGGGCGGGAAGAAGAAAGGGCAATTGTAGTAAGGTAGCTTACTCTTTGCCCTGCGAGCTTAGGCTTGTTTGTTTCTATATTCCAGTTTGTTACCAGTAAATACGATCTCTGAGCGACCGGCGAGCCAATCACGGTCGTAAGGAGATATTAAATAAATGGCGTAAACAAAAAGATAAAAAGCACCAAATACATAAGAATATGCAAATGTAGCTATAGTGATAAACAGAAGCGCTGCAATTTGTAAGTAGGTTTGCAGGTCACTCAGCGCGATATAGTCAGCCTTTGAGTTTTCTTTTAAATCACAAAAGGTCAGGTATATTTTGCAGCTAATGTAAACGGTTAGCGTAAAAAGAATAAACAGTACAAATGTTTCAGAACTGAAGCCTGAAATAATAAAATTGCCAATTGAGAAAATTAAAGACACCTGCACTAGTCTGGCTGGTGTTTTATTACTTAAATCCATTTTCCTTCCCCTGTGTTATCACCTTGTAAATTATTCTTCGTATTTTATCACTTAAATGTAGACGATTTTACTGTGATTAGGGAGTTAATTAATAGTAATGAATAGGGAGAGCCACAATATTTGTGACTCACCCTGTTTAGTTAATAAACGTAAAAATATCGGCTAATCCCTGTATAAGGAACAATGCTACCACTCCAAGGCTTCTTCTTATCGCCATAATGCTTAATTCGGTAATAGCCCGCTGCAACATTACTAGGAATGGCCCAACTCAAAATAGCATGTGATGTTCCCCAGAAACCATCAATTCGCTGCCATTGAAATTTGGTTTCCCAGTCGTTGTCTCTTGCGTAAACAGACCATCCATTACCATTCCAGCGCTGTACTTCCATAAATGTACCTTGAGTTCTAAGGTTATTTTTAGGATGCCCTGACCAAAATTTAACTACCGCTGTTTGGCCTTTCTGATAGCTACTATTGGCATTTTGAACAATATCTCCGATGCTTTTAAAAATAGGTGCCTGGTCATGTACTACGCCTGTTTGGAAGTTTATTGTTTCGCCTGTAAGGTCACGAGGAATGGGCTCAATAGAGGCGAATGGAATAGGATTTAAATTTGGTTCTGGATTTTGTCCAACTGGCAACATAGAGGCAGCAAGTTGATAAAATGATTGCTGATAAGCGGCTAATGTCCAAGGGCCAAAATGAGTAGAACCCCCTTCGTAATGCTGCATGTCATACTCTTCTTTAGTAGTAACATATCCGCTATAGGCATTAGATAAAGCGGCTACAACGGTGTAACTCAACTGGTTACCAAGCACACTTTCTACTGTTTCCATTAATCGTCGTCCAGACATAATAGTAAATTCAGCAGGCACCGCTAATATGCCAAGCTGGCCTATTTTATGAAGAGACACAGGCAGAACTTCAGGTGACCAAGGGTAGGGTGAGGTCTTGCCCTGAGTAATTAACACAGCCTTTGGTGCGTGACAGTCAAGGTCTGCCTGACTTGGCGCAACAATCATACTGCCTATAAACTGAAAAAATGGATTTGCGTCAGTTGATCCTTCGCTAAAAAGGTCTGGTCCACGACCATCTTCTGTTCCTGCTGCAAATGCTTCGCCTAAGGCCGCAACACAGGTGGTTTTTTGAGTACCATCGGTGAAATCACCAGAAACCACTGTAGATGACATATCTACATAACGCTGTGTAAATTCAATACTACCTGTTAGTTGTTCAGTTGCAGACTCATATAGTGCTAAGGCTTTAAGATATTGTCTTTCACCAATAATTCTCACATTTTCAAAACGATCAGTCGTTGGGCCTCTGCCTTCGGAGTCTGAATTAATATTAGGGGACATATCGCCCGCATTACTAATAGCAAATGCGGCTACAAAGTTATTATTCCCTTGATACGTTGAATGTTTAAGTTCTTTCTCGAAAAGGTAAGATGCATGGCCTTTGTTGTCACCACTTAGTAGTTTTAGGTCTTTACCCATAGCATTAGGGTGGGTTGCAAACCAACTGATCATACCTACTTCTTTGTTACCGTCTTGAAGTATCTTTAAAACAGTCATGGGTTTCTGAATTTCAGAACCGTATTTTGTACGTTCAGCTAGGGGGTTATTGTTATAAGCCTCTATTGAGCGGTTATAACTAGCGTTAGCTAAGTCCCCCTTGTTAATGAGAATATATCCTGGCTTCAGGTCGTTATGGGCTTTTTCAATAGAGGATACAATGCCATCTACCTGTGCATCATATGCTTGCTGAATAAAACCTAGAATAGTTATGTCATAGAGGGCGTAGTGTGATTGTCCACCTACAGCCGCATGGGTATGGGTCGCACTTAATACAACGTTTTCTTCAGTATAAAGGTCACCATATTTTTGATTTAACTTGTTAATAACACCCTGAAAAACAGATTGAAATAATGCACCGGCATCAACGCTAACAAAAACAATCCGTTTATCTGTATTAGGGTCGGCTACCACATAGGCTCGTGACCATTGCCGAGTATGAATACCTGCACTTTTTTGATCAGGGTTGGCATAACCCATAAGCCCAACTTCTGCTGCAGGCCCTGTTATATCGTGTATACCGCGACCTACCTGATAATTGTTCTCGTAAGCCCATGAACTAATGGAGCAAATAGAGAATAGAACAAACAATATTGCTTTAACTGCATGCGCTTTTAATGTTTGTTGAGTTGTTGCTGCATATTTTATTCTTATTTTCGAATACATGGTTATTTCCTGGTTAAATGACAAGAAACCTCCATTAAGAGGTTCGTTTGGTCAAAAAACACATTTGAGAACCGCTACAACTACTTCATTACGAAAACTTGATTATTGAAGGTATTCGTAATGATACTTCTGTAATCTAAAATGCTTTAAAGTATCAACGTGACATAGTGTCACATATATAAATAGCTTATTTTTATAAACATGACAACCCGTCATGTAAATTAAGTGGGAAATTTGTTTGAAGGGGAACTAATTGTGAGAAAGTAAAAGGGGAGAGTAAGATATATTATAAGTTGAACAGTTAAATGCTGAAGCTTATAGGGTGTGCTTGTGCACCGTTTTTAAACGGTCTTTGGTGCGTGAGCACACCCTATAAATTAACTATTATCGACTAATACCTGTTTGCTCTACCTTGATGGTCGCGCCAATATCTAGGCCTAATAGATAAGCACCATCTTTAACGACACCACAAACGAGGTCTTGCTTAAGTGTAACGTCACCTGTTAGCGTGTTTACACTGCTCACGAACTGGTTGATGTCTCCGTTAGCATAAATGCTTTCTAAGCCTGCACAGAATCCACCGTTAGTAAGGCTTCCTAAACCTGCTGCGCTGGGTACGTTAACAGACAGTAATTCCCAATGCCCATTGTCTCTAATAAGCATGTTATCAGCTTGAGTCACTTCACCTGTTAGGGTGGTTGCTGTGTAATATACAACATCATAACCCAGTACACGCCATAACCAGCTTCTAGGGTCTCTTACATCGAGTTCCCAGGTTTCTACTAAATCAGTCATGGTTTGGCTAACGATATTTTCTGAAAATGTAACCACTTCATCAGCAACATCATTACAATTTAGCCAGTTTACAGCATAGTCTGGGTTAGCTTTGAGTGCTTCACATTGTTCAAATGCTTTTGCTCTGATAACAACCTTATCGGCTTCAATCACGTTACCGTCACAGCTTAAGGCAACAGGTACTGTTACGGACTCACTTTTGCCATCCATAAGTACTGCATTGGCTGACTGAGTTACTTCACCAATGCCAACAGCAAAACGCACATCCATTGATGCATTTTGACAAGTTAAGTCATACACACCATTAAATTCAGTTGATGCAGCGTGTGATGATGTAGAAAAAGCACTGGTTGCGATACATAGAAGCGATAAAGGGAGTGTTCTTTTCATTCTGAGATATTCCTTGATTATAAAAATCTAAATTAAAATGAGCTTCTGGAAAACATACCTGGAACGGTAAATCAGAAAATTAAGAAAAATTACTTATGACGCAGCAATGAAATCCATTTATAAGAGGGTAAAGCTTCTGTATTGGTGCGAATGTACAATTCTATTACTTTTACAAGACATTACTGTTAATAGGTTCTCGTTTAACTAATTGATAAATAGAAACTACTTAGAATTATAGGTAAGTGAAACTCTCTGGATTGGCCAATTATTAATCAATGGGCGATAATGTAGGTGAGGAAGCATAATTTGGGGTGATGTTATGAGTTTACATTCAATTGATTCAAGTGTTAATTCAACCCACACATTAGATACAAGGGATAAAGTTTCAGGGTCAGATGAAACCACCCCATTGTCACAGAGACAGGTTGTCCAGCGGGAGCACAATGTTGCTATTCTACAAGCGCATCAGGACGTAAGTATTAGTTTTAAAAGTGAGCCCTTGGCTCTTGTATATCAGACGGCCATTGATGCAATCAACAAAGAATTAGAACCTGAATTAGGTGGAAACTCAATTCAACGTGGTTACGAAAGTGGTATTGATGTATCACCAGAAGCTACGGCAGATAGAATTGTTAGTTTTTCAACGGGGCTATTTTCTCTCTATCAACAGCAACATCCAAAGTTGAGTGAGCAGGAGCAATTGGATAAATTCCTAGACGTAATTGGTGGCGGCATTGATCAAGGCTTTAGCGAGGCTCGTGAAATTCTCGATGGCCTTGGTGTTTTAGAAGGTGATATTGCAAGCAATATTGATAAAACCTATGAGTTGGTTCAAGAAGGTCTAGCAGCATTTAGACAAAAATTTGAAACTGCTGAAAGTAATGAATTAATTGAGTGATTTTGGTCTAAGGCGTCGTTCATAACGAGGCTGCATAGTCTCGTTGCCCAGTATGCCGCCTTGATGAATATAGAGAATAGGTAGACTGTTGTCAGGCGAATGAGCAAGAAAATTCAATAAGCTTATCCAGCCTAGTGGATCATAAAGAAGTTCAAACTCAATGCCTGTTTCTGTCTTTAATTCCTGCCAGATTGAATAAAACTCACTATATAACTTACCAAAATGATATTTTCGTCCAGCATCAATAATTGTTGGGTGCGTATTTTTTTCTGCTGAGAGTTCATAGAACTGTTTACTAAGGTAATCATTTCCGCCTACACAAGCACAGGTAAGCACTTTGAATGGCAAGTTGAGTTGTACAAAGCGTTGCTGCAAAAATAACGCTGTTGTTCCTGTGCCAGAGGGTAAGGCTATATTTAGGTTTTTAATTTGCTCGCTATTTGCCCAGTTAACAATCTCATCTGCCAGTAGGTTCACACCATAAGCTGCTTCCTGGCAGCGCCCACCTTCTGGCACAAATACGGCGTCAGTGTATTTGGGTAAAATTTCTTCTTGTAGATATGTTTTAACATCTCTACCTGCTAAGTCACTGCGTACTTCAAATAAATTTGCACCATTTTCAAGCGAAGCTCGGTAATTTCCTCTTGGATTATCTTTAACGTAAGAAGGAATATGATCTACATAAAAGTCAAAATGCCAGTTCTTTAACTTGGCCAAGGCTGAAAATGAAAAAAGCGAATTAGCCTGCACAGACCCATAGCTGATGAGTCGGTTAATGCCTTCAAAATCATTATGAAGATAGTAATAAAATTTACGTGCCTTATTTCCAGAGAATGAATGGTGTAAAAGATCATCTCGTTTAATAAAAAATTGCCTATTTCTAAAGGTCATGCTTTCGACCGGGGAGCTTGTTAACGACATTGAAGGCATAGTGTGTTCATCAGAAATAAAGAGTCAGGAAAAAAGATAGATTAACACTATGAGCGTGTAGGTTGTAGCAAGTATAATTTAGTGATTCATATTTATAACTGGGGCATGGCTTTGAACTGGACGATTGAAAATACTACCGATAACCATATTATTCATTCCGCGGTTTGTTCCGAAACATCTGAACAATCTATACAAGCGGCTGTAGATGCTTGCTCCGAATTTGCTTTCACGTTTTTGAAAGATAATATTGAAGATAATTCTATGTATTGTCTGTTTGACTGGAACAGTTCAGAGGCACAATTAACTGTAACCGTGACAGATGATAGCAAGCAGAAAGATGCAGAGCATATCGTTAAAATGAAATTCACAGGGTTTGAAAGTGAGTCAGCAGAGGATCAAGAAGATACCGTTAAATACTGGATTAAAGACATGCTCACCACCAGTCTGGCATTCTTAAAGTTTTCGTTAGTTGCTGGTTTTACTCGTGGCTCCCGGCAGCGGGTGGAGTTGTTGTAGGTAGAGTTATTGTAGGTAACCCCATAATTCAGCAAGGTTAAGAGAGGGGATGGTATCTGGTTGTACCGTTTCTTCTATTTTATGGTCTGCTAATGATGAGTCTCGTGAAAAACAGCCTGCATAAGGGCCGCCTCTGGGGCTCAATATTGCTTTCATTTGGTAACTTTCGTCTTTGGATGGACGCTTAGTAATAACAGCTACTTCATTATTTTTTAAGCGAACAAATGTCCCCGGGGGGTAAACAGATAAGGTTTTTATAAATATAAGATAGAGTGCTTCAGTAGCATCTTTACTTGCGCGCCGGTATACCTCTCTTAAGGCTTCGTTTGTTTTACTTTTTTCTCGATAGGCACGTTTAGAAACCAGTGCAACATAATGTTCACAAACAGAAAGTAATTTAGATTGCTGTAATAGTTCTGACTCTGATATTTCTCTTGGATACCCCTTACCGTCAACGGTTTCATGATGCTGAATTATAATCTTAAATAGCACCTCGTCATTGATACCCACTTTAGCAAGTAGCTCTATACTTTGTTCTGGATGCCGCTGTACCAGTGTGCGTTGCTTGTCTGTGAGCTGGCTTTTAAAAGTGTTTAACTTTTCAAGGTAGGGCTGTAGCGCAATATTGGCTGTGAGTGCCGCTAATATAAGTTGTTTGTTTTGTGTTTCTGATAGACCTAATTTAGGAGACATTATTGCGCATAAAATCGCATAGTAAAGTGCATACTCTTCGGGACTCGGGTCTTTACTGTATAAATGAATAGCGGCAATGCAGGCATCGGGGTCGTTGCTACAAATCTCGATTATTCGTTCACAAACTATATTTAGTTTTCCTACAGCAGATGGTCTTTCATCAAACAGCTCCTTAAATGCTTTTTTCAGCATCTCAGTCATAGCTCCAAGTTCGCAAAAAGGGCTAACAATTTGCGCTTTCACTGACTTAGCTTCATCTAGCGATGTTGACCCGGTGCGGTAGACTCCACGCTCTATCAGCGATTCAATCTGACTTTCGCTATCAATACAGTATCCTTTTTTGAGCAACATTTGCCCCGTGCCATCAAATACAGGCCAGGGAAGTGGCTTACCCACCTTAATGGCAGAAAATTCAATTTTTACCAAATCGGACATTAACAATTACCCCTGAATTCAATTTGTAAGTACCTTTGTACAAAAAAACACCCATACAAACAAGTAAATACAATCTAAGGTGGGGATATTTTTTAGTTTTTTGCAAATGAATAACAAAATAAAACACAGTCTCATTAATTTGTTGACAGAATTTACTGTATATATATACTGTATATATTAACTGTATATAACAACAGTCAATCAGGTATAACAACAATATAATTTGTAAACAATAATAGTAGAGGTGGGTTATGGGTGTTTCAGTGAATGGCGATACAATTTGTGTGAAAATGCCAGTAAAGCAGCTAATGATTGCGTTTTATTATAAGCGTGTAGGGGATGAGTGGGTAAAATATAAGCGCGAACCGGTTTTGACTGTACACTAGAGCCAGATAAATGTTTATAGACTTGGTATCTAGTCTAATTCTTGCTCTCTATAAATAGATCGGTATACTAGTCTATATGTTTACGGGGATTATTTATGCTAGAAGAAATAGGCGCATATGACGCAAAAACAAAACTTCCTGAAATTCTAAGGCGAGTTGAGACTGGAGATACATTTACTATTACTAATCGAGGTAGACCTGTAGCTGATTTGATACCTAGCCGTGCTAGTTCAAAAATAAAAACAGATACAGCCATTAATAATATTCTGAAGTCAAAAAAACACAGTGTTTCAGATGAAGCATTAAAGGAGTTTATGGATGCAGGACGCAAATGAACTATTTTGTTTTAGATAACTCTGTTGCTATGCGATGGCATTTAGCAAGTTTAAAAGTGACTGATCAAAAATATGCTGAATCTACTCTTAAGAGCCTTACAGTTGCTGTAGCGCTTGTACCAAACCTCTGGCATTTAGAAGCTGTTAACGTATTACTTGGTGCCGAAAAGCGAAATGAAACTACAGTAGGTGAAGTTGAAGGGTTTATTTCACAACTTGAAAATTTGCCTATTCAAGTTGACCCATTGACGTCACATCAATCATTTACCAGGACATTATCTTTAGCAAGAGCGTATAAACTAAGTAGTTATGATGCGGCATACCTTGAGCTTGCCATTAGAGAGGGCTTGGCGATCGCAACGCTAGATAAAGACTTGTTAAAAGCAGCTAAAAAAGCAGGTATAAAACGATACAGCGCATAATACTATGTGCGTAAAGGCTATCATATACAATGACAGCCTTGATATTCCTTTCCGGGATTTTTGATTTTAAAACAGACTAAATATAATCGTAAGGGCCACCTGTTTCTAATGCTCTCTTGTAGGCTGGCCGTGACTGAATACTGTTTACATAGGCCGTGATTTTAGGGTAATTATTACCAACTGCACCACTTGATACAGAGGCTTCCAATGGGAAACTCATCTGAATATCGGCACCGCTTAATTTATCGCCTGCAAACCATCCATTGTTTTGTAAATGACTTTCTATAAAATCAAAGTTGCCTTTGATGCTGGGTCCAATATAAGACTCATTAACTTTTTTAGATATACCTTTGGCAATAGGCCTTATAAAAAAGGGCATAGGGCTAGTGGCCACTTTATCAAAGACTAATTTCAATACTAAAGGCGGCATTAGAGAACCCTCTGCATAATGCATCCAGTAATTGTATTCCCTATGTGCTGGTGAATTTATTTCGGGAACCAATGCTCCATCACCATAAGTTGTTACCAGATAGTCAATAATTGCACCTGACTCTGCAATGGTTTCGTCTCCATCAGTAATAACAGGGGATTTACCCAGAGGATGAACTTTCTTAAGGCTTTCTGGTGCTAGGCTTGTTTCTTTATCTCTTTCGTATAGCTTAACTTCGTATGGAACACCTAGCTCTTCAAGAGCCCATAGTATTCGCTGTGATCTGGAATTTTCTAAATGATGTACTACAAGCATCAATGCTCTCCGTTTAAAACTATAATCCGTGTTTGAGTTATGAACCTTACAGTTGTTGTACTTTTTCTAAAATTTCTAGTCGTGCATTACTTAAACTAGCTTCGTCAAAGCTTGAAGATTGTATAAGTGGTTTAGCGATCTTTAATATATCTTTAGATACGTGCTCAAATATATCAAGGGCTTTGAGGGGGTGGTTATTCACAACATAAGCAATTATTTGCTCAATTTTATTCTTTTTTATACCTGATAGAATATCAGCTGCATGTTGGCTATCTAAAAAGGCCGCAGTATCTCCAATATATTCAACCGGAAGCCCAGAAGTAACGCCAAGTGATTGCTTTACCGTTAATTTACTCGTGATTCTTGCTGCAATGGAGGGTTCTATGTATTTAGGCGTGATGGAGTGGAGAATGAAGTTAGGGATATACTTCATCATCATCGACATAGATTCAAATAACTTATCAAGGCCTGCTTCATCTTGATTAACGACGGTATCTACATATGCCTTGAGTTCATTTAAATTTTCTTCAGAAAGCGCATTAAAAAAAGAAGGTGTGGAGGTTTCTGTTAATTCGGCTAAATAATTCAGATTGTCTTGCTGACTGCTCATTTTTGATTCTATCCCTGTAAAGTAGTTTTGCATTTAGATTCTACTTTAAGTTGAGCAAGCTAACTAACTAAAATTACATAATAGAGTTCACTAATAACTGATTTTAAACTGCTTAACTGTTTCGAATGCTAATCAAAAGTTTTGTGACCTATACTATGTCAACTCTGTTGATTAGATTTAACTAGTTCATCGGGCAGCATTGGCTGTCCCAAGAATCCTCCAAGGGTGTAATCGCACTTAAGTTCCTGCATGACCCTAAATAAGGCTTCGGTATCAACTCCCTCGGCAACTATAGATTTTCCTAGTGTATGCCCAAGTCGGACCATTGCTCTGGTGCTTGACTGTGATTCCCTATTGTTAAGGAAGTTTTTTACATACGACTTATCGATGATTAAGGAGTCTATTGCGTCCGTTTTTAAATAACGCATAGAGGAATAGCCTGTACCAAAGTGATCTATTGCGATGCTAACGCCTAGGGCCTTAAGCTTCTTGAGTTGTTCAAGAGCCGCATCTCTCATTAGCATGCTTTCAGTTAATTCCAGTCTAAGGTGTTTTGCTGACATATTGTTAGCGGTAAGGATTTTATGAATTTCAGTCGTTAAGTTAGGATTTAGAAAGTGAGTGGGCGATATGTCGATGCTTACCCAGCCGTTGTCATCGAGTAAGCCACTTTTTAACCATTGTTTAAATTGCATGCAACTTTGATTTATTATCCAAAAGCCAATCTCTGATATTAACTGGGTTTCTTCAATGTAACGAAAAAATGTAGAAGGATCTATTAACCCTCGTTTGGGTGACTGCCAGCGCACTATGACTTCAGCGGATGCTAGTTGTTTATTATGGGTATTGTAGATAGGCTGGTAGTACAATATAAGCTGTTTACCCTCCCACGCTTCACGAAGTTCCTGTGCGTGCTCGACCTTTTCTTCGGCTTGATACTTCAATGCATCATCATAAAACTGGTAACAAGAGCCTTGTACTTGCTTTGCCTGATACATGGCCGTATCTGCTTGGTTGATCAGTTTTTTTGCTGAGGCTTTAAGTGTGTTATCACATGCAATGTTATGATCAGGCTCCCACATGGCAATGCCAATACTGCATCCTCCATTAATTGCTTGGCCTTCGGGAATCTTAATAGGGAACATCAGGGCATCAAGCATTTTTTGAGCTACTGCCAATGGCTCATTTATACCCACTTGGTCGCATTGAATCACTGCAGTAAACTCATCACCACCTAATCGAGCTAAAAAATCAGTATTTCTCAGGGTGTTTTTAAATACCTTAGCAATACCTTTAAGGTATTGATCGCCGACATCGTGGCCTAACGTGTCATTAATGATTTTAAAATTATCCAAATCAATAAATAGCAGCGCAACATTGGTATTTTTTCGTGCAGCTTGTGCAAGTGCGTTATTCAGGTAGTTATGAAAACCTGCACGATTAGCCAAGCCTGTTAGTGTATCGTATTCAGCCATTCTCATTAGATCAGAGGTTATTCGGTTACGCTCCACGGCATAACGAATGACTCTTAATACTGTCTCGCCAGTATAATCACCTTTTGTAAGGTAATCTTGCGCACCGGCCTTAATTGCTTTGAGACCGAGTCGGGTATCATCAGTGCCTGTTATTACTACAATTGCTTGATAAGGGAAGCTGTTTAGCAATGTTTCTAAGCCATGTAAGCCCTGAGCATCGGGTAAATACATGTCGAGTAGTAGAATATCAAAGTGACTTTGGTAAAGAACACGTTTGGCATCTTCGACGGAGTGAAGGGCTATAAGGTTGAATTGATCGCCAAAGATCTTCTTGAGAGAAATCTCCATGAAAAGAATATCATCAGGATTATCTTCTACATATAGAATATGGAGAGGCTCGTCTAGCTCACGTAATGATGAAAGTTCACTTAAGGTCATGCGCATGCTTCACTGTTATTTTTTGAGTGATTAGCTACTTTGTGGCAGAACTGTTTCAAATAGAACTTTAAGTATAGATCATCATGACGATTTTTTTATATCGTTGGTTATTGCATCTTCAATTACAAAAACTCGATCTTGCCCCCATACAACCGTGTTTTTATATTTAAAGCTGGGAACGCCCCAAAGCCCAAGTGAGTACATCTCTTTGATGTTGGATTCAGCCCATGTGTGCCATTTTGTATCAGCTAACAAATTAAGGGCTTTTTGCCAGTCTAGGCCACAGCGCTCCACTATTGTTTTTAGGCCACTATCTGTTTCTGATCGAATACCAAGTGCATTCACTGCCTGAGCATAAGCCAATAGGTATTCAGCTGCCTTTCCTTCGCTTTGTGCATATTCGTATAGGGCATAGCACCTTTCGACTCCTTTACCTAAAGGGTCAGCGACGTAGCCGTAGTTTATACCGTGTTTTTTAGCTTCACGTTTTGTGTCATGAAAAATATACATTTTTTTAGTATTCGGTACTGACAGACCACGCATTATCATAGGTAAAACAGGTTTTATAATGAGCTCAATGTTGTAATGTTTAGCGAGCTTTATTGCGTGCTCTAAGCCTAAGTGGGAGTAGGGGCTTCGTATTGAAAAATAGAAGGTTAGAGGCTCATTGGCCCATTTAGAGGGTATTGATGATTCCGGCAAGCGTTGGCAGAAATGTTGGTACGTTTTATTGTATTTAAGAGCCGCGTTTTCAGTGTTGTTTAGTTTTAAATTGATGAGTCGTTGTTCGAGGTGGTCTAAACGGTCTACTCCCCAATACCACTCACCCGCATAATAAACCATGGCACCCATATAATGACCTAATGATTTAAGTAAGGCTTCATTAGTGGCAAGTTGTTTTTGGCTTTGTAAGGTAACAAAATCATCTACTGGGTTACTGTTAAGCCAGAACCTCTGAAATACTTCAATATATGCTGCTACTTGTGCTGAATTAGACTCTAACTCAAGGAGTTTCTGAGTGTATGATTCAATACCTTCTTTTGAGGCGGTAGGAGCGATATTTGGAAATTTTAAATCATAGAGCTCCGCTAAATAGCCTGCGTCATTAAATGCATTCTTGTTCCACATCTCTTTTTCAGGAAACATAGATGTATCGAAGTGATAGATTATATGAAACTTTATCGTAATGCTAAAACGCTGGGAAAATGTTTCTAAAATTTGAATGAGAATATAACTGTATGGGTCATTAATATGGATGAATACATGCGCCGTATGAGGTGTACTTGTTAGTTTTCGTTTAAATTCTTGTAGATTTCTACGTGTTGTTAGTAGAGCATCACTGGAAATAAGGCGCGCTAATTGTGGCATTAAAAGGCTTTTCACTTATTATTCCTGCTTCAGGTAAAGGCATTAAGGGAAAGTTAATGATAATTAAGATTCATACTGTACTTTACCTATATTCTTCTAGAAAAACACTGCTACTATGTGCACTGTAGTGTTCTTATGACTAAAATCAGCATAACTAAAACTTGGAGTGTTTTATGGTTGAATGGTTAGATGCCAATGTTCTTTATTGGCATTGGGTTGTCTTTGGTATTTTATTGGCTGGGGCTGAAATTTTTGCACCTAGTTTCTTTTTATTATGGCTTGGCGTTAGTTGTGTTGTTGTTGGAATAATAAGCTATTTTATTGATTTGTCATTTAGCACTCAAATTATTCTATGGGGCATATTTTCTTTTTCAAGCCTTATTGCCTGGTTTAAATTTATTGCACCATTAATGAAAAATCAGACTTTATCGGGCATGAGTCGAGAGGCATTGATTGGTCAGGAAGGAACCATAACTGAATTTAGTAAAGGTCTTTTAAAAGGACATTTGCGTTTTCCTGCTCCAATTGTAGGTAATGATGAATGGAGTGTAAGAAGTGAAGATGAGCTTTCAGCAGGTGACAGAGCCATTGTTACTGAAATAAGCGGTAATGATTTAATTGTAAGAAAAAAATAATTTTAAAAGGAAAAAGAAAGTATGGAAGTTATTATTATTGCAGCAGTGGCTGTCGGCCTAGTTTTAATCACTATAGCGAAAGGTGTTCGCTTAGTTCCACAAGGTGAGAAATTTGTTGTACAACGTCTAGGAAAGTTCTTTCAGACGCTAAATCCAGGATTAAATTTTGTCATTCCTTATGTAGATAACGTTGCTTATAAAGTTACGACAAAAGATATCGTGTTAGATATTCCGTCTCAAGATGTAATTACAAAAGACAATGCGATTATTAAGGCCAATGCGGTGGCTTATATTAATATATTAAGCCCTGAAAAAGCGGTTTATGGTGTTGAGAACTACCAAGTTGCTATTCAAAATCTAATTCAAACAACCTTGAGAGCGATCATAGGTGAAATGCGTTTAGATGAAGCATTGTCATCAAGAGAGCATATTAAAGCCCGCTTGAAAGCTGGTATTTCTGATGATATTGCTGACTGGGGAATTACGCTTAAAAACGTAGAGATACAAGACATTAACCCTAGCCCAACGATGCAAGCATCTATGGAAGAACAAGCGGCTGCAGAGCGTGAGCGTAGAGCCGCAGTAACCCGCGCTGAAGGTGAAAAGCAAGCCACTATTCTTGAAGCTGAAGGCCGTTTGGAAGCGTCTAGAAAAGATGCAGAGGCTCAAATTGTTTTAGCCAAAGCTTCTGGTCGATCAATTGAGGTGGTGACTACTGCCATTAAAGATGATGAGTTGCCTGTAATGTATTTATTAGGCGAGAAGTATATTGATTCTATCAAAACACTTTCTAGCTCAGATAATGCAAAAACAGTTATTTACCCAGCTGATTTAGCGGGTACTGTTAAAGGGCTTTTGGGCAAGTTAAAGTAAGTATTCGATATATTAGCCTGATGCCTCTATGAGGTATCAGGCTTTTTATTAATTATATAGGTAAAAAAGTGGCTAAAAAGTTCTACGTAGTATGGCAAGGCAGAGAAACCGGTATATTCACCGATTGGAGTACCTGCAAAAAACAAATCGAGAAATTTGCAGGTGCGAGATACAAATCATTTAAAACACAAGAGGAAGCCGAATCTGCTTTTTCTGGTCATACGGTAACTAAATCAGCGGTAAAAAAGAAATCGACACGTCAGACAGTTAAAACCTATACAGCTGCTGAAATCGCAACAATGGGTTTAGATACAGAAATATTCACGGATGGTGGTTGTGAACCTAACCCTGGTGAAGCGGGTTCAGGTGTGGCGGTATACCGAAACAACAAAGTAGATGAACTTTGGTATGGTTTGTACAACCCGAATGGCACTAATAACACGGCTGAGCTGAATGCATTGCATCAAGCTTTGATAATGGCCAAAGATGAGATCAAAAAAGAGAAGTCGGTTGCTATTTTTTGTGATTCAAAATATTCCATTCAGTGTGTTACCCAGTGGGCAGTAAGCTGGGAGAAAAAAGGATGGAAAAAGCAGGGCGGGGAAATAAAAAATTTAGAATTAATTAAAGAGATGTTCGCGCTGCATCAATCAATAAAAGCCAAAGTTAAAGTCTTACATGTGAATGGTCACGTAGGCGTTGAAGGTAATGAATTGGCAGACCGTATGTCGATTATGGCTATGGAGTCTAAGGAGCGAGATTTTAGCTTATATCGTGAAGAGTTTGACCTTAAGGCAATATTAGCGCTCAGAGCAGGGTGATTTTCTAAGTTTTTAGTGCCTCACTATTTTAGTTAGAATCTCCTCTAATGAAAAATCATAGTGTTTTTGATTTGGATTATTTATTAAAGAGAATTTGCTAAAATCTGCTCGGTTTAATGTATCTGGTTTTGCTTCTAGTTGAATTAACGCGTTCTTAACCAGATTAATATTTTCTTTGGTAACGAGTAGTAATGGGGTGTGTATAGTCTTATCGGCTATTTTTAGTTTGTATCCTTTGAGGTAGTCGAAAGCCATTACTACAGCCCATGCCCCTTCCACATAATGACCACCTGCTGTTACGGTTAATTCATCATGCTGAATATGGTCAAGAGAAATGGGGTCTATATCATAAGAATTAAGTAATACATCATCACCAGGGTGTTTGTTTGACTCGAATAATGCACTTAATATACCGTTTGTTGTACGGTAATTAGCTGACCATATTACATTAGTTTTTGGGTAACGCTTGAGGAAGCCCAGTGTTCGTGCATAGGCATCCTCTTTACTCCAGTCAGTGTAAAAGACTTGTAATAAATTAACCTCAGGATATTTCTGTAAGGTATTTCTCAACCCTTTCTCTCGTTTTATTGCAGGAGCGTCTGCATTAAAACCATTTACCGCGACTATGTTTATTGGGCCAGATATTACTTTACGTGCTTTAGTTATAAGCGCATCGGTAATAGCTGCTGCTGAGCCTTGGTCATCGGGTATTAACTGGCCAATCCAATATTTATATTTATTACCGGGTGTACTAAATTGATGCTTTCGATCTTCGCTAATATCACCGTTATATAAAATGCAGGGTATTTGTTGTTTTTCACAGTTTTTTATAGCGATGGGTGCTGTTTTGAGAAAGTTAGGGAAAATCAGTGCATCGAATTTACTTTGTTTTTTTTGCGCTTTTTTAAATTGCTGAAGCATTAAAATACGATTTGCATCGGCATCAAATACAGTAATTTTTACATTTAAATCGTTAGCTGCTGACTTTGCAAAAAGAGCGACACGAGACCAAAAAAGAGTATCGTCAGGTATAAAAAAACCGAAGTGATAATCCGCTTTGGCATTAACATTAGAGCTTCCAATGCTCAATAAAAGCATTAAAACGACCACTTTATTTTTTATACGAAACATAAAACTCCGAAATACTACCAAGGTAGTAATTATTGGACTGCTTATAGGTATATTGTAGCTTTAAAAAAAACATAGCACCTAAAAATTTACACAACAACCAGTGATTGATGCCGGTTTTGGATTAAACCGTTGTGTGGTAGGCTAATATTTGCAGTTTAATTGAAACAGTATGGACACTGAAGGCATTACGTTATGATACCAAAAATATTTTCTAACACTCTAAATTCAATTTTAAACCCAAATGCCAAAGAAATTCGTGAGGCTCAGGAACAAGCGCTAGAGCGAATACAAAATACATTGCTTAATGCTGAAAATGAAGTAGCTAATGAAGCCCAGAGCATGACAGATGAGCAACGACTTAGTGCTGCTGAAACTGAGCTTAAAAAAACGGAAGAGCATTTACTCTCTGCGTTGGGAAGTTTATTTAAAGCGGCTTGTTATGTAGCGCCGCAGCTTAATAATAAATACCTCCGGCGCGAGAAAGTTATTGAGTGTGAGGTTGTTGATTAATGGTCAGCTGGTTCAACACAGGCGTTGATAAATCCACCTCTTCAACCGCCGCAGCAGTATAAACAGATTCATTTACTTTATAGATAGTCCCCATAAGGTGTTTTCTTATGGTAGAGGTTACTTTTGTATTGGGGATACGCTCTAAGTAAACCCAAAGCGTATATTCTAATGCAAAGTCGCCGGCACTGGTTAACGACCATTCAAAGGGGCGACTTTCATTTATTTTAATATCTGATTGGGTGCTACATTCCTCAAACGCCATGTTAAAAACTCTACCAACACGGTTCTTGAATGAGTTAAGTTGTTTCAAACGTTCTTCAGGGGTGCTTCCTTTCAATGCCGGGTAGCCGATTTTGTACGTTAAGGCTTGCCTTACTCCATCCGTACTAGCCACACGGCTAAGGTTGTCTATTTTTCGTTGAGTAAACTGGCTATTTCTGATTAAGGTTCGGTGATTATTACGAACATCGTAGAGAATGACATAAATAAGTGTAACTTTACTGATAATGTATTCATCGGCATGACCATCAACCACTACAACATCGCCATCTTCAAGCATTTGAGTATTTAAAATTATAAGGCCGCTGATTATGTCTGGTGCCCATATGTTGCTGGTGAAGGCTAAGAATGCGGCAACAATACCAAATATCCCTGTAGTTTCTAACATGCTGTCTGCACCCCAAATTTTGATAAGGGCATAGATGGTTGTGATGGCGATAACAAAAAGAATAATAATATCTACTAGACGACTGCTATAACTGTCTAAAAAGACTTTGTTATTATCGAGCAGTTTTTCAGTGCCGAATTTTTTTCTAGATAAAAAACCACAGAGACTATAGCTAAACATTCCCGCATAAAGTGTCATTAGGCTTAAGCCTAAGTTTATAAAATAATTTTCATAGTTATTACTTACGCGTAAGAAGGCTAAGTCAATAACATGAAGAATTAATACCAGGATATTTAAAGTAAGAAATATTTTTAATTTAGTTTCACTGTCTCGCTCAGCTTCAATTAATTGAAGAATAGGGCGAGCGAAAATTAACAGAGTGATATTAGTTAAAAAAATTAAACCATGAACTAGCCATTGGGTATGGCTGAGTTCAGGTATTAGCCATTCAATTGAGTACAATCCTGTGCTCCATACTAATTAATTAAGGAATTGACAGATTATACGCTGAGGATTGGTTGATTTTAAAGCAAAAAAAAGCGGTAACATGAAGCCGAACCGAATCATGTTACCGCTATACGATAGGGCTAATATTGTA
>ENA-ORXI01000632-ORXI01000632.1-sediment-metagenome-genome-assembly--contig:-NODE-632-length-29199-cov-10.508619_pt1 | contig 29199 bp, 24 predicted proteins | sample MGYA00237861_ERZ511468 | MGnify/ENA primary metagenome ERZ511468 (study PRJEB26299, sample SAMN06266213) | sediment metagenome | isolation source: Hudson Canyon methane seep mesocosm | place... | reverse complement strand
AGCGGTAGTTCAGCTGGTTAGAATGCTGGCCTGTCACGCCGGAGGTCGCGGGTTCGAGTCCCGTCCGCTCCGCCAAACACTAAAAAAGGCGCATTAATTAATGCGCCTTTTTTTTTGCATTTTTTTGATAAGATATTAGTTAATCATTTTTTAATTCAGTAGGTTTTATCTATGTTGCATTTCATTCGTGAACGAGCCCAAGGTTGGGTTGCTTGGTTTATTGTTGGACTAATCAGTATTCCATTTGCATTGTGGGGGGTTAACTCATATTTAACCGGGCCATCTGATGTAGTAGTTGCAACCGTTAATGGTGAATCTATTCAACAAGCAGAATACCAGCAAGCCGTTCAGCAATACCGAGATCGAATGAGAAATATGCTGGGTGAAGAGTTTGATCCAACAATGTTTGATTCAATTGCCGTCAAGAAAAGTGTTGTTGATGGCCTGATTGAGCAGAAATTATTATTATCTGTAGGAAAAGATCTGGGGCAAAGCATTAGTAATGGTGCCTTATCGCAAATGATTCGTTCAACACCTGCTTTTCAGAAAAATGGCCAGTTTGATGCTGATACTTATTCTATGATGTTGGCACGTGTCGGCTTGAGTCCTGAAAGATATGAAGCAGACTTATATACTGATTCATTGAGACAAGAACTAACAAATAATGTTCAGCGCTCAACGATTACAACTGAATCTTCATTAAACAATATTTTAAGATTAGAAAAGCAAACTAGAGACATCGCTTATGGCGTTGTACCTGCTTATTCACTATTTGATAAAGTATCTGTCACAGATGCTGAAGTACAGGCATACTTTGATAAACATCAAGCGAATTATTTAGCACCAGAGCGTGTTTCTGTTGATTATATTGAATTATCTGTAGATGCTTTGAGTAAGAGCGTTGAGGTTGATGAATCTGAACTACAGTCATTTTATGTGGATAATCAAGATCAATTTGTAGGCCCAGAGCAGCGTCGAGCAAGTCATATCTTAATCGAAGGTGATACCGATGCAGCCCTAGAAGTTTTAGACAAAGTAAAGCTTAGATTAGAGCAGGGTGAAGAGTTTGCTGACATTGCTAAAGAATTATCACAAGATTCAGGTTCAGCACAAGAGGGTGGTGACTTAGGTTATTTCCAGCGTGAAGTGATGGATGCTAGCTTTGAGAAAGCTGTTTTCTCAATGGTGGTAATAGGTGATGTAAGTGATATTGTTGAAACTGAATTTGGTCATCATTTAATTCAATTAACAGGCATTAAAGCTTCAGAAGGAAAGTCTTTTACTGATGCGAAAGCCGAAATAGAACAGCTTTACCGCAAGCAACAAGGTGAAGAATTATTTTACGAGCAAGCAGAACAGCTTGCAGATTTAAGTTATGAAAACCCAGACAACTTAGATGTGGTTGCCGAAGCACTTTCTTTAGAGATAAAAACAAGCCAAGAGTTTGTAAGAGAAGGCAATAGAACAGGTTTAGCAAAAGAGCAAAAAGTGGCTACTGTTGCATTTAGTGAAGATGTACTAATAAATGACTTGAACAGTGCGGTGATTGAAGTTAGTAAGTCCCACCTTATCGTTTTACATAAAAATAAACATATTCAATCGAGTCAGTTAGCATTTGAATCTGTAGCACCAGCTATTACTGAGCAACTTCGTTTTGAGCATGCCAGAGACCAAGCGGCTGAGCAGGGTGAAGCTATTTTAGCTAAGTTGAAGTCAGGTGAAGCTGCACAAAGCTTATTTGGTGACAAAGAATGGAACTCAGTGCAAACACTAGGTCGTGTAAGTGAAGATGTTAGTGAGCAAGTATTAAGACGAGCCTTCTCTCTCGCGAAGCCTAATTCAGAAGCTCAATATATTGGTTTCACAGCGACTAATGGTAATTATGTCGTGATCAAAGTGTCAGCAGTTACTGAAGGTAAGCTTGCGGATGCATCAGTTGAAGAGCAGGATGGATTACGTTCACATTTATCACGCACATACTCTGAGAGTGAGTTACAGGCATTCGTTAAAAGTATTCGGAATGAAGCTGATATAGAGTTATTCGAACAATATCTATAAGTGAATGAAAAATGAACAATAAAAAAGGCGCTTTTAGCGCCTTTTTTATTGGAACAAGTTTTGTATTTAGCCAGTAATACCAACGATATTAAAACCGCTGTCTACATAAGTTATTTCACCTGTGATTCCAGATGCTAGATCTGAACATAAGAAAGCAGATACATTACCCACTTCTTCAATCGTTACATTTCGGCGTAGAGGCGAAGCTGCAGCACCTTGAGCAAGCTTTTTACTAAAGTCTGCAATACCTGCTGATGCCAATGTTTTAATTGGGCCTGCAGAAACAGCATTAACACGAGTACCATCAGGACCCAGAGAAAGAGCCATATAACGAACACTTGCTTCTAAACTTGCTTTAGCAATCCCCATCACATTGTAATTTTCAATTGCACGTTCAGCACCTAAGTAACTCAAAGTAAGCAATGAACCATTACGTCCAGCCATCATATCTTTACCTGCTTTTGCCAGAGCAGCAAAACTATAAGCACTGATGTCATGAGCAATAGCAAAACCTTCACGAGTTACACTATCAACGTAGCTACCTTGTAACTGTTCACGAGGTGCAAAGGCAACAGCATGAATAATCGTATCTAAACCATCCCAATGTTTACCTAATTCAGTGAATACATTTTCAATTTGTTCATCGCTAGCGACATCACAAGGGAATAATAATGCGGGATCAGAGCCACATTGTGCAGCAATTTTTTCAACACGTGATTTTAATTTGTCAGTTTGATAAGTGAACGCAATTTCGGCACCTTCACGTGCCATTGCTAGTGCTATACCTGATGCAATTGACCGAGGACTGGCAACACCCACAATTAAAACCCGTTTGCCTTGTAAAAAGCCCATGAGCTCTCTCCTAAATTTATAGAATAAACGTTATAAAATAACCGAATTTAATACTTTACGAAAGAGGAAATATCATAAGGATGTCGTTATAATGATTTATTAATTAGAAATAAATCAGGAATTTTATGCGATATTTATCGTATTTTTATATTGTTGTAGTCGGGCTTCTTATGTCCGGTTGTGAGTCGACAGTAATAAATTCACCTTATGCGCCAGAAGATAATGAATTATCCATTTTGTATAGTTCTTTTTCATTGCGACCAAAACATTTAGATCCTGCACGTTCATATAGTAGTAATGAAGCTACCTTTACAGGGCAAATCTATGAACCACCTTTTCAATATCACTATTTAAAGCGCCCCTATACACTGATCCCACTCACAGCTACGCAATTACCAACTGTACGTTATTTTAATAATAATGATGTTGAGCTGACTACAAATGATGAAAAGCAAGACCTTGCTTATAGTGTTTATGAGATAACCATCAAACAAGGTATTTATTACCAGCCTCACCCTGCCTTTGTACGAGGTAATGGTGGGCAATATTTATATCACCAGCTCAGCGAACCTGAGCTTGAATCCATATCGACTTTATCTGATTTTGAACAACAAGCTAGTAGAGAGCTAATTGCTGAAGATTATGTTTATCAAATTAAACGACTTGCTCACCCGAAAATTCATTCACCTATTCTAGGCTTAATGGGTGAGTACATCGTTGGTTTAGCTGAGTTTGCTAAGAATTTACAAGGCCTTAAGCAAGATATTGATCTTAGAAACATGGATATTGACGGTGTTAAGGTTATTGATCGTTATACCTATCAGATAAAAGTGTATGGCAAGTATCCTCAATTACGTTATTGGCTAGCAATGCCTTTCTTTTCTCCGATCCCATGGGAGGCAGATGATTTTTACTCACAGCCAGCCTTAATCAAAAAAAATATCACTTTAGATTGGTATCCTGTTGGCACAGGCCCATACCAATTGACGGTTAATAATCCAAACAGTCAGATGGTCTTAGAGAAAAACCCAAATTACCATGATGAGTTTTATCCCGAAGAAGGGGAGGTTCAAGATCAATCACTTTTGACTGATCGGGGTCAGAAGCTTCCTCTGATTGATAAAGTTATTTTTACCCTAGAAAAAGAAAATACCTCATATTGGAACAAGTTCTTACAGGGCTATTACGATATCAGTGGCATTAGCTCTGATTCTTTTGAGCAAGCGATTCAGGTGGGAGGTTCGGGTGACTTTGGCTTGAGTGATGCCATGAGAGAAAAAGGAATTGAATTAGAAACGGCTATAGGAACCTCGACATATTATATTGGTTTTAATATGCAAGACTCGATAGTTGGAGGGGATAGTGATAAGGCTAAAAAATTACGGCAAGCTATTTCAATTGCGATTGATTATGAGGAATTTATTTCTATCTTTTTAAATGGACGAGGTATCCCCGCTCAAGGTCCAATCCCTCCTGGTATCTTTGGTTATGAAGAGGGTGAGAGTGGAGCTAACTCTAAGGTGTACAAATGGAGTGACCACGGTCTTGAAAGGCGCTCGATCAGTTATGCTCGTCAATTGCTTGCACAAGCAGGCTATCCTAAAGGTCGCTCTGAAGAGTCAGGGGAACCCTTAGTTTTATATTTTGATGTGCCAGGTAGTGGGCCAGATGCAAAAGCTCAATATGATTGGTTGAGAAAACAATTTCAAAAATTAGATATTCAACTTGTTATCCGCAGTACTGATTACAACCGCTTCCAAGATAAGATGCGCAGTGGACAGGCTCAGATTTTCCAATGGGGCTGGAATGCCGACTATCCTGATCCGGAAAACTTCTTGTTTTTATTGTACGGGCCTAATGGCAAAGTACTAACGGGTGGTGAAAATGCAGCGAACTATCAAAATAGAGAGTTTGATGTTTTGTTTGAGAAAATGCGGGCAATGTCAGATAGTGAAGAAAGAAAAGCTATTATAAAAAAAATGCATACTATTTTGACTGATGATTCACCGTGGATATGGGGATATCACCCTAAGCAATTCTCTCTCTATCATGCTTGGAATAAAAATGTGAAACCCAATTTGATGGCAAATAATACGATTAAATATCGTCGTGTCGATGCGCAGCAAAGACAAAAATTACAGCAACAGTGGAATCGACCGATATTATGGCCATTAGGATTAGTAATTATTGCACTAATATTGCTGCTATTACCCGCATGGTTACTGTATCAAAGAAAAAAACATATAAAAATTAGATAATACTCACATAGAACAGCAGATTTTTTGCTTATCTTTGGGTAGAATTAGAATAATTTGTTTTTAAACTTGTAGCACAAGGTATACCTAAGGAGATGGTTTAGTGGATTTAGCTACGTTAATAGGTCTTATAATTGCTTGGCTTCTTGTAATAGGTACTATTGCAATGGGCTCGGGTGCTTTAGTTTTTATTAATATTCCTTCCCTAGTGATTGTGCTGGGCGGAACTATAGCCGTCGTAATGATGCGTTTCACCCTAGCACAGGCCATAGGCTCTATTAAAGTGGCAATGAAAGCTTTTTTATATAAAGCAGAAACGGCTGAAGATCTTATCGTATCAGTTGTGGAATTAGCGGGTATTGCGCGAAAAGAAGGTTTATTAGCATTAGAAGGACAAGAAATTACCAATCCTGTATTGGCAGCAGGTATTCGCATGCTAGTAGATGGACATGAACCTGCAATTGTAAAAAAAGCATTATCTACGGAAATGAATGAAACAGTCAGTCGCCATAAAATTGGCCAAGATTTATTTAAACAAGCCGGTGATGCTGGTCCAGCTATGGGAATGATTGGAACACTTGTTGGTTTGGTACAAATGCTATCAAATATGTCTGATCCTAAATCAATTGGTCCAGCAATGGCGGTAGCATTGTTAACCACGTTATATGGTGCCATGCTTGCGAATATGTTTGCGCTACCAGTATCAGATAAATTAAAACTTCGTAGTGCTGAAGAACAAATGAATAAAAATATTATTATTCAAAGTGTTTTAGGTATTCAGGAAGGTCAAAACCCTAAAGTACTAGAAGAATTATTGAATAATTACTTACCAGCATCACGTCGTAGTGGTGATGATGCAGAAGTGGCTGAATAGTCATGACTAGAGTTGTAAGGAATACTATCGGTGAGTGAAGAAGTAGAGGAACATGACTGTGATTGTCCTCCTGAGGGCTTGCCTGCCTATATGGGAACCTTTGCTGACTTAATGTCGTTATTAATGTGTTTCTTTGTATTGCTTTTATCTTTTGCAGAGATGGATGCATTGAAATACAAAATGGTGGTTAAGTCCTTAGATAATGCCTTTGGTGTGCAGCGAGAAGTAGCTGCTAATGAAATACCAAAAGGTACAAGTATTATTGCGCAAGAATTCAGCCCCGGTGAACCTAGGCCAACGCCATTAAAAGAAGTACGCCAAGATACGATTGATGAAACACGTGATGCACTTAAAGTGAAATTGGATGCTGAAGGCGTTGCAAAAGAAAAAGAAAAAGAAATTGCTGAAGAAGCAGAAAAATTTAAAGAAGCACTAGCAGGTGAAATTGAAGAAGGTTTGATTGATGTGGAAACACAGTTAAATCGTATTGTGATTCGAATTCGTGAAAAAGGTTCTTTCCCATCGGGTGATGCAAGACTTAATAAAGGCTTTTTACCTATTATCGCTAAGATACAGACAGTATTAATCAAAACAGATGGTCAGATTGCAGTAGCGGGCCATACTGATGATATTCCGATTAATACACCGAGATATAGGTCTAACTGGGAGTTGTCTACATCACGAGCTACTTCGGTTGTCCATGAATTGTTACGAAATGGTGAAATGCCTCCCGAACGATTTGTTCTGGAAGGTTATGCTGATACACAACCATTAACGACTAACGACACATCAGATAATCGAGCTCGAAATAGACGTGTTGAAATTATAATTCTGAAATCGACAGAAAAAGAAGAAGTAACAAATTCAGTAAATAAACTAAATGAGACGTATGACTCTGTTGAAAGTGAAATCACGCCTGTTGATGGATCTGGCCGCCCGATTGAGTGAATCTAAGGAGAGAATATGAAAAAATTTAAAATAAGTAGTTTTATACAACTCGTAATAGCCAGCTTATGCCTAGCTATTGGTAGCGCAAATGCTGCTGAATGGGTTATTGATAATCAATCTTCGCAATTAAACTTCATTTCAATTAAGAAAGGGAATATTGCCGAATTACATCAATTTGATGAAGTCCAAGGCCGCTTGGATTCTCAAGGAAAATTTGTATTAAATATTAATTTGGCGAGCGTGAATACCCACAATGCTGTTCGTGATGAAAGAATGGCTAAATATTTCTTTAATGTTGATAAGTTTTCAACTGCGAAGTTGACGGCTGATATAGATTTGTTGGTACTGGATGCTATTGCTGAAGGTGCAAGTGCCGCTATTGATATTGATGCCAATTTGAATCTTCATGGCGAAGTACAAGCAATAAAATTAAACGTTATTGTCACTCGACTAGTCGGGGCAAAGTTATCTGTTGTGAGTGCACAACCATTGTTACTAAATGTAGAGGACTATTCTTTAGTCTCTGGGGTTAATAAACTAATGGAGTTGGCTAAGTTGCCAAGTATTAGTCATGCTGTTCCAGTAAGTTTTTATCTAACATTTAAATTAAAACCATAATCAAAGTTAAAGTGAAGAACAATTAATGCAAGAATTTTCTGTAGAAAAAGGTATTGTTATCCCATTGGACCGACCTAATGTTGATACTGATGCCATTATTCCAAAACAATTTCTAAAATCAATTCAACGTAGTGGATTTGGTCCAAACTTATTTGATGAGTGGCGATACCTTGACTTAGGTGAGCCAGGAAAGAGCTGTGAAGGGCGCCCGTTAAATAAAGAGTTTGTATTAAATCAAGAGCGTTATCAAGGTGGCTCGATTTTATTAGCTCGTGAAAACTTTGGCTGTGGCTCTAGCCGTGAGCATGCGGTATGGGCTTTAGATGATTTTGGTATTAGAGTAGTTATTGCTCCAAGTTTTGCTGATATTTTCTTTAGCAATACAAGTAAAAATGGCATTTTAGCGATTAAGTTAGATGAGCAAGTTGTAGAACAATTATTTGAACAAGTGTTGGCAAATTCAAATTATCAATTAACTGTTAATTTAGCAGAACAAGAGATTACGCTTCCAGATGGAAGTGTGATTGCTTTTGAAGTTGATTCATTTAAAAAACATTGTTTGCTAAATGGATTAGATGACATTGGTTTAACTTTGCAGCATAAAGATGATATTCAATCATATGAAGAAAACCGGGAGCAACAATCCCCATGGTTGTTTTCTTAAATGACAGACTATGTTTCTGTCAGATATAAAACATAGACATTTTAAATTTTTAGCGTAGTGAAATAAGTAATGACAAAAAAAATAGCAGTATTAGCCGGTGACGGTATTGGACCTGAAATTGTTGATGAAGCAATTAAAGTATTACAAGCATTAGCAAAAGATGGTTTGGATATCGAACTTGAATACGGTTTAATTGGTGGTGCGGCCTATGATGAAACAGGCACGCCATTACCAGATGAGACAGTAGCCATTTCAAAAGCGGCAGATGCCATTCTATTAGGCGCTGTTGGTGGTTATAAATGGGAGTCACTTGATATTAGTGTACGACCTGAAAAAGGTTTATTGGGTATTCGTAGCCAGCTCAACCTGTTTGCTAATTTACGCCCTGCAATTCTATACCCACAGTTAGCTGATGCTTCAACATTAAAAGCTGACGTTGTTGCTGGGCTAGACTTAATGATTGTGCGTGAATTAACGGGTGGGATTTATTTTGGCCAGCCTCGTGGTATTCGTACACTAGAAAATGGTGAAAAAGAAGGTTTTAACACTTTAGTCTACCGTGAGAGTGAAATTCAAAGAATTGGTAAAGTTGCTTTTGATATTGCCCAAAAACGTCAAGGACGCTTGTGTTCAGTAGATAAGGCAAACGTATTAGAGTGTACGGAGCTTTGGCGTGAAACAATGACAGATCTGGCTACAAACTATAGTGATGTAGAGTTAAGCCATATGTATGTCGATAATGCTGCAATGCAGTTAGTGCGAGCACCAAAACAATTTGATGTCATGGTAACGACTAATATGTTTGGTGATATCTTATCGGATTGTGCATCAATGCTAACAGGTTCAATTGGTATGTTACCTTCTGCATCATTAGATGAAAGTGGTAAAGGTATGTACGAACCTATTCATGGTAGTGCACCTGATATCGCTGGACAGAATATTGCGAACCCATTAGCAACCATCCTATCGGCATCTATGATGTTACGATATACGCTAGATGAACCAGCAATGGCAGATCGTATTGAAACTGCTGTGAGCAAAGTGCTAGATCAAGGTTTACGTACTGCCGATATTTATTCGGATGGCATGACGAAAGTTGGCACAGCAGAAATGGGCGATGCAGTAGTTGCAGCCCTTTAAGTTTAAATTATAAAAAAATTGGAAAGATTGTGAGTAAAAAAGTTGATGTTGCTGTAGTAGGCGCGACGGGTGCCGTTGGTGAAACAATGTTGGAAATTCTGCATCAGAGAAATTTCCCTGTAGGTAAAATTTATGCTCTAGCGAGTGAGCGCTCAGCAGGTAGTACTGTTAGTTTTGGTAATAAATCAATAATTGTTGAAGATTTAGCAACGTTTGACTTTTCTAAAGTGCAAGTCGGTTTATTCTCACCTGGTGCAAGTGTTTCACGAGTATATGCACCTAAGGCTGCAGAAGCTGGTTGCGTTGTTATCGATAATACTTCTGAGTTTCGTTATGTGGATGACATTCCATTAGTTGTACCAGAAGTTAATCCTGATGCGATTGCTGATTATAAAAATCACGGCATTATTGCTAACCCAAACTGTTCTACTATTCAGATGTTAGTAGCGATGAAGCCTATCTATGATGCCGTAGGGATTACACGAGTGAATGTGTGTACCTATCAAGCTGTTTCAGGAACAGGCAAGCCAGCAATGGATGAACTAGCAAAGCAAACCGCTTCTCTATTGAATGGGCGGACTGTTGAAAGTAAAGTTTATCCAAAACAAATTTCGTTCAATGTATTGCCTCATATCGATGTGTTTGAAGATAATGGTTATACAAAAGAAGAAATGAAGATGGTTTGGGAAACTAAGAAGATTATGGATGATGACTCAATCTTAGTTAATCCAACTGCAGTTCGCGTTCCCGTATTCTTCGGTCATTCTGAAGCATTACATATTGAAACACGTGACAAAATAACTGCAGCAGATGCCAAAAAACTACTTTCTGAATCAGAAGGTATCGTTGTTATCGATGAACATGTTGATGGCGGCTATCCAACGGCTGTAAGCGATGCTTCAGGTACTGATCCCGTGTATGTTGGTCGAATTCGTGAAGACATTTCACATGAAAATGGCTTGGATTTATGGGTCGTTGCAGATAATGTACGTAAGGGTGCAGCATTGAATAGTGTTCAAATTGCTGAAATACTGGTTGAAAAATACCTGTAGATGTTAGGATTGCATGTAAATTAGGATTTATTTTATGAGGGATTTAGGATGAAAGCTAGAACATTTGCCAGTGTTGCTGTGATGACTGCATTAGGTCTGTTAGCCCCAATACATGCTCACGCTTTTGGGCTGGGAAAAATAGAGTTATCATCTTCCCTCAATGAACCCTTCAAGGCTGAAATAGCGGTTACAGCCTTACGTGGCGATGATGAAGGTGATTTACGAGTTCAATTAGCATCTAATTCAGAATTCGAAAAGGCGGGCTTGAAACGGAGTTTCTTGCTGACACAGCTCAAGTTTGAGGTTGTTGAAAACAACGGTGAAACTAAGATTGAAATTAGTTCTTCTCAACCGGTAAAAGAACCCTTCATTGATTTATTATTAACCGCAACTACCGGAAATGGTCGTTTAATTCGTGAATATACGGTATTACTTGACCCTCCTAAAAATGTTTTTGTGAAATCTGAACCTGCGCTGCAACAGAAAAAATCAGCAGCAGTTAAGACAAAAGCTAAATCTACGCCACAAAAAAGTACATATAAGTATCCTGATCCAGAAATGCCGACGTCAACAAGTTATTCCTCGGCAACAAGTTATGGTCCTGTAGGACGAACAGATACATTATCTCAAATTGCAAAAGATACAAAACCTTCATCTGCGATTTCATTAAATCAAATGATGATGGCTATATTGAATGCAAATCCAGAATCATTTGCACATGAAAATATTAATGGTTTGAAAGCGGGGTATACCTTAGATATTCCATCAATAGATGAGATTCATGCGCTATCAAAAAATAAAGCTTACGCAGCTGTAAAGCAGCAACATGATTTTTGGAAGAATAGAAATAGGGTAGTTGCTGAAGCAGCACCGACTGCTGATCAAGAAAATACGTCTATATCTTCTGCTAATAGTGCTGATGATTCGGATATTAAAGGGATTGTGTCTGATACAAGCGGTGACGATGCTCGACTGCAACTAGTTGTTCCACATGATGAATCATCATCTGAGATGGATGAACTGGCAATCTCTGGCAACAAAGAGCTGACTCAGTTGAGTGAACAATTAACACTTGCCCAAGAAACGATCGAAAGCCAGACGCAAGAAAATATCGATATTAAATCACGAATGGACATGATGGAAGAGCAACTCCAGACATTACGTCGATTAATGACACTGAAAGATGCTGATTTAGCTAGAATGCAAAGTTCGCTAGATGCCGAATCAATAGAAGCAGAGATGACTGAACTTGACTCGTCAGAAGCAGCGATGACTGAAGCTGAATTAACAGAAGCAGCGATGGCCGAAGTTGAATCAACAGAAGCAGCGATGGCTGAAGTTGAATCAACAGAAGCAGGAATGACTGAAGCTGAATCAACAGAAATAGCAACAGCAATGGTTGAAGTTGAGTCAGAATTAGAAGAGACACTTGCGGTTGAAGTAGAAGAGCTTTCAGTACAACAAACAGAAGTTGAAGCTTACTTTTCTCAAATCGGTTCAGGTGAACCGTTAGCATATGATGACGATACATTTAACGAAGATGAAACTCTTGTAGAAGAAACTAATGTTGAGGTTGATTCAGTCATGGAGATAGATACAACTACGAAATTACCGTTAGAAGTTGCTGAAGATTTCATTAAGTCTTCAATAGCTAAAGTAAAAGCATTCTATAGTGAATACAAGAAAGAAAGCTTAATAGGTGGGCTGGCAGCTGCATTGTTTGCACTTATCTTATTATTAGTTAGACGTAAACGTAGCCGTGAAGAGTTTTCATGGGACGATGCTGAAACAACAAATACAACAGTTAATAGTGAACAGGCTGATAGTACAGAAGAGCAAGGCTCTGAGCTTGTGAGTGAAGCTACTGAAGAAACGGAAACTTCAGCTGATAAAACAGATAAAGATATTATTATGGATGCTTATGCATCACTAGAAGATATTGACGTAGACTTGGACAATCATGAAGAAACAATCAGTGAACTAGAGCAGGAAGAATTAAATATTACTGAAGAGATTAACAGTAATCTTGAAGGTTTAAATGATGAACTTGTCACTGATAATACTTTGGAAGATGAACAAGCGGACTTAGCTACGTTAGAAAGTGGTGAAGAAACAAGTCTTGAATTTAATACTGATGAACTCTCAATAGAGCCAGCTGCAGCTGTTGAAGCAGTTGAAGAAATTAGCGAAGAAGAAAATGCGGATCCAGATGATTTATTAGAGTTTAATGTAGATAGTGGTGCTGATAATTCTGATGAGGAAGAAGCTCTAGAATTAGATGCGTTAGTCACAGATTCTACTGATAACGATACTTTAGACTTTGGTGAGGAGACACTATCACTTGATGTCGAGACTGAAGATGATAATGAACTAAATTTAGATGATGAGTCACTTTCATTGGATATTGATGGTGACTTATTAAGTGATATCAGTTTAGATGACTCTCCAGTTAGTTTCGAACTACCTGAAGATGCAGATGGAGTTCCGACACTAAATATCGATGTAGACAGTGATATTCCTGAAGTTGCCGATTTATCTGAAGTCTTAAGTGTATCTACAGATGAACCTGTGCAAGAAGAAAGTGAAGTTGAGTTTGATTTGGGTGATTTCGACGAAATTGATGAAGCTGAAACTAAATTAGACTTAGCGGGTGCTTATATGGATATGGGTGATCCTGAAGGTGCTCGAAATATCTTGGAAGAAGTTCTAATTGATGGTAATGACGAACAAAAATCACGAGCACAGAGCTTATTAAATGAACTATCGTAAGGGCTGTGAGTGAAGATAGCCTTAGGCGTTGAGTATGATGGAACTCACTTTTGTGGATGGCAAGTTCAACCAAACCAGAGGACGGTACAAGGTTGTTTATATGATGCACTAGCATCGATATCTGATCACACATCAAAAATAGTTGCCGCTGGTAGAACTGATTCCGGTGTTCATGCATTACAGCAGGTTGCACATTTTGAAACGACAGCTGAACGGTGTGAAAGAAACTGGGTATTAGGCCTCAATAGCAATCTACCTGATGATATGAATGTGACATGGGCAAGACCTGTCAGTGATGATTTTAGTGCTCGTTTTTCTGCTTTAAATCGAAGTTATCGTTATATTATTCTAAATAGGATTAGTCGTTCTGCAGTTCATAACAATAAAATGTGGTGGGTATTTACTCCATTAAATGTTGAACGCATGCAGGCTGCAGCTGATCTCTTAGTAGGTCACCATGATTTTTCAGCTTTTCGCGCCAAACTTTGTCAGGCACACAGTCCAATTAAAACAGTTGAGAAAATTAAAGTAACACGACAAGGTGACTGTATTGCAATAGATGTAAAAGCACAGTCATTTCTTCATCATATGGTTAGGAACTTAGTTGGGGTATTAGTTCCAATAGGTGAAGGAAGAAAACCCATAGAGTGGGCTACAGAAGTTTTAGAAAGTCGTGATAGAGCCTTAGGTGGAATTACCTCGCCACCAGAAGGTTTATATTTCATTAATGTTGAATATCCGGAGCAATATAAGCTTCCAACAGTGTCACCATTTCCCGTGGTCTGGTAAAGTATCATATTAACTTCTTTTCTCAGACAAAACTCATGAGAACACGTGTAAAAATTTGTGGCATTACTCGTCGCCAAGACGCTGAATTTTCAGTTGAAATGGGCGCTGACGCATTGGGATTGGTATTTTATCCTCCAAGTCCAAGAGCTGTAACGGTTGCGCAGGCACAAGAAATTATTACTGGTTTACCGCCTTTTATTAGTCTCGTGGCATTATTTGTTGATGCAGAGCCAGAAGAGGTAAAGGCTTGCTTGGCAGCATTACCAATAGGGATTTTGCAGTTTCATGGTGATGAATCAGCAGAATATTGTGAGCAATTTAATCATCCTTATATGAAAGCGTTAAGAATGCGAGAAGGAATGGATTTAAAAGCTGAAGTAGGTCGATATGCATCCGCTTCTGCAATCCTAGTTGATAGTTATCAGCCAGGAGTTCCAGGTGGTACCGGACAGGTATTTGACTGGTCGTTGATTACAGATATAAATATGCCATTAGTGTTAGCGGGTGGCTTAGATGCCCATAATGTGGCACAGGCAATAGAACAAGTACAACCTTATGCTGTTGACGTCAGTGGTGGCGTTGAACAGGCAAAAGGAATAAAAGACAATATGAAGATAAGCGATTTTATGCAAGAGGTAGTAAATGGCTGAGAAGTTGGATAATTATTACGATACTTACCCTGATGAAGATGGGCACTTTGGTACTTATGGTGGTCGATTTGTAGGTGAGACTTTGATGGAAGCGATTTATGCGCTTGAAAAAGCTTATAACCGTTATAAAGATGACCCTGAGTTCCAAGCTGAAATGGATAAGGACTTGGCTGACTTTGTTGGTCGTCCATCGCCTTTATATCATGCCGAGAATTGGAGCAAGAGACTCGGTGGCGCCCAAATTTATCTAAAGCGTGAAGATTTAAACCATACTGGTGCACATAAAGTAAATAACACCATTGGTCAGGCTTTGTTAGCAAAACGTATGGGGAAAACTCGTATTATTGCTGAAACAGGAGCCGGTCAGCATGGTGTCGCTACAGCTACAGTTGCAGCTCGCCTAGGTATCGAATGTGTTGTTTATATGGGTGCTGAAGATGTACAACGTCAGGCACAGAATGTTTATCGAATGAAACTATTGGGTGCAACCGTTGTACCTGTTGAATCTGGTTCGCGTACTTTAAAAGATGCTCTTAATGAAGCATTACGCGACTGGGTGACTAATGTCGATGATACTTTCTACATTATCGGAACAGTGGCTGGTCCACACCCTTATCCTGAAATGGTCAGAGACTTCCAAACAATTATTGGCCGTGAAGCACGTGAACAAGTCTTAAAATCTGCCGGAAAACTACCTGATGCCTTGATTGCCTGTATTGGTGGTGGTTCTAATGCTATTGGTTTATTCCACCCTTTCATTGCTGATGAATCTGTAGAGATGTATGGCGTCGAGGGAGCAGGGCACGGTATCGAAACGGGTGAGCATTCAGCACCATTATGTGCAGGTTCGCCAGGTGTATTACATGGTAACCGTACCTATCTAATGCAAGATGAAAATGGTCAAATTATTGAAACACATTCAATATCTGCTGGACTAGATTATCCAGGAGTAGGACCTGAGCATGCATTATTAAAAGATCTCGGTCGAGCTAAATATGTATCCGTGACTGATGATGAAGCATTGCAAGCATTTCATGATTTAACGCGAATTGAGGGGATTATCCCTGCGCTAGAATCGAGCCATGCTTTAGCCTATGCAACGAAGTTGGCACCAACAATGTCACCCGATCAAATTTTATTGGTAAACCTATCTGGTCGTGGAGATAAAGATATGCATACCGTCGCAGCCTTGGCTGGTTTAAGTTTCTAAGGAATTGAGTGTGAGTCGAATTAAAGCGTGTTTTGAACAATTAAAGGCTGATGGTCAGACTGCCCTAATCCCCTATATTACTGGTGGAGATCCTGAGCCATGGGTGACGGTTGCAATGCTACATGCCTTGGTAGATGCTGGTGCTAATATTTTAGAGCTTGGTGTACCATTTTCTGATCCAATGTCAGATGGCCCTGTTATTCAAAAAGCATGTGAACGTGCATTAAAAAATGATGTCACACTTCGCGATGTTTTAGATATGGTTAGTCTTTTTAGAGAAAAAGATACGGAAACACCAATCGTATTAATGGGCTATGCAAACCCATTAGAAGCAATGGGCTATGAAGCTTTTGCTAAAAAAGCACAAGAATCGGGAGTTGATGGTGTATTAACTGTTGATATGCCGCCAGAGGAATCAGATGAGTTCCTTGCAACGATGGATGCACATGAGATTGATACAATATTCCTTGTTGCACCGACGACATCTCCTGAACGCATGGCAAAAATCGCAAAATATGCCAGAGGTTTTATTTATTATGTCTCAATTAAAGGTGTAACAGGTACTGCTACTTTGGATGTTTCTGAAGTTGCAGATAAAATAGCACTATTAAAAGAACGAACTGATTTACCTCTAGGTGTCGGTTTTGGTATCCGAGATGGAAAATCAGCTGCAGCAGTATCTGAAGTTGCTGATGCTGTCGTAGTTGGCAGTACTTTGGTACGCTGTATCGAAGAGCATGCCGAAAGACCTGAAGAGCTCCCTGCCGCTTTAGCTGCATTATTAGCTGAAATGCGTCATGCAATTAATGCACAAGATATGGCAAAATAAAATAATAGGTGACGAATATGAGTTGGTTTGAAAAATTAATTCCTTCAAAAATTAGAACTACAGTCCGTAACCGCAGTGTTCCTGAAGGTGTCTGGTGTAAATGCCCCGCCTGTGACAGTGTTTTATATCGTGCTGAATTAGAGCGAAACTTACATGTTTGCCCTAAATGTGATCATCATCAGCGTATTAATGCTCGCACACGCTTAGAAAGCTTTTTAGATGAAGGTGAACGGACTGAAATAGCGACAGATGTTAAACCAGTCGATACTTTAAAGTTCAAAGATAGCAAAAAATATAAAGAACGTATTCAAATAGCTCAAAAGAAAACAGGTGAAAATGACGCCTTGCTTGCAATGGAAGGGTCGATTAATGATCTACCTGTTATTGCTGTTTCATTTGATTTTAGCTTTATGGGTGGTTCTATGGGAGCTGTTGTTGGCGAGAAATTTGTTCGTGCAGCCCAAATTGCTTTAGATAAAAAGCTACCTTTAATTTGTTTCTCAGCGAGTGGTGGGGCACGAATGCAAGAAGGCCTGTTCTCATTGATGCAAATGGCAAAGACCAGTGCGATCTTAGCTCAACTAAGTAAAGCCGGTGTGCCTTTTATTTCAGTATTAACTGATCCAACGATGGGTGGTGTTTCTGCAAGTTTAGCGATGTTAGGAGATATTAATGCCGCAGAACCTAAAGCCTTGATTGGTTTTGCAGGCCCACGTGTTATCGAGCAAACAGTGCGTGAAACATTGCCTGAAGGTTTCCAACGAAGTGAATTTTTAGTTGAACATGGTGCTGTTGATATGATTATCGACCGTCGTGATATGCGTGATCGTTTAGCAAGCGTATTAACGATGCTACAAAAACGTCCTGCAGCCTAAAGAAGACATTTTAAACATGCGTTTTGAATCCCTGCCTGAATGGCTTCATTGGCAGGAAACGCTTCATTTTACGGAAGTTGATCCAGGTCTTGAACGAATAGGGCAGGTTTGGCGTGCTTTGGATGGGTGTTCTAAATTACCTTTCACTGTAATTACTGTTGCGGGTACAAATGGTAAAGGTTCATCAGTCGCTATGCTTGAGTGCATTTTACGTGCAGCAGGATATAGCACCGGAACCTATACCTCACCACATATATTAAGTTACAACGAGCGAATTTGTATTGATGGTCAGCCCTGTAGTGACGATGACATCTGTAATGCATTTAATCGAATAGACACTGCTCGACAACAAACTTCTCTGACCTATTTTGAATTTGCTACATTGGCAGCTGTTGAGCTGTTTCGCGAAAACAATATTGATATTGCCATACTTGAAGTTGGTATGGGCGGGCGTTTAGATGCCGTGAATTTATTTGATACTGATATTGCCCTCATAACGCCAATTAGCCTTGATCATACTGCTTGGCTAGGTGATAACCGAGAGCAAATAGGCTTAGAAAAGGCAGGTATAATCCGAGCTGATAAGCCTGTTGTCTGCTCTGAAATATCATCACCTGACAGCGTGTTATTTCATGCTAAAAAATTAGCTTCACCCGTTTATAAGGCGGGTAAAGAATTCAATGTTACACAGCATGATAATTCATGGCTGTGGTCAAACTCAGAGAATTCATGGGATAACTTACCTGTTCCAGCACTTGAAGGCTATTACCAATATCAAAATGCAGCAGCAGTGTTACAGGTGATTAGCTTGTTAATACAGCAAGGATTTTCAATTTCTGAACAACAGATAAAAACAGGGTTATCAACAGTTAAACTAGCGGGTAGATTTCAACGGATCGCAGGTGATATAGAACAAATATTAGATGTCACCCACAATGAACAGGGCGCTCGGAACTTAGCTAAGCTTTTGCAAGAAATTCCTACAACAGGTCGCACTTTGGCTGTAATAGGAATGTTAAAAGATAAAGATGCAACAAAGGTTGCTTCTGTATTGAACGCATCGATCGATATGTGGTTTGCTGCTGGTTTGGGTGGAAGTCGAGGTATGACATCTGAGCAGTTATCAGAGCAACTTCATCAACATATTGATCTGAGCCAGATAAAACAATCTGACACGGTAGAACTTGCCCACAAGCAAGCTTGGGACTATGCCGAGAAGGGTGATCGCATACTTATCTTTGGCTCATTTCATACCGTTGAAGCAGTTTTAAGATTAAATTAACAAATACATTTGAGAACCATTATGTCTGAACAAATACATCAAGTAGCTATCGTCGGTGGTGGCGTATGTGGCACGGCACTATTATATTTATTAGCTGAATATTCTGATGTGGATGATGTTGTACTGATCGAAAAATATGATGGTGTTGCTAAAGTTAATTCACATGGTCGAAACAATAGCCAAACATTACACTGCGGTGATATTGAAACGAACTATACTTTGGAAAAAGCGAGCAAAGTAAAGTCAGCAGCTGAGATGATCGTTAATTACACTGAAAAGCTAGAGAATCGTGAGCAGGTGATTTTTAAATATCCTAAAATGGTTATAGCTGTTGGTGAAAGTGAATGTCAACGCTTACGCGAGAGATTTGAACTCTTTAAAGAACGCTTTTCAACAATGCAATTATTGGAAAAAGAAGCGATTGCTGAAGTTGAACCTAATGTTGTCATGATTGATGGCCAATTACGCCCTGAACCTTGTATAGCACTTGCTGTTTTAGATGAATATAGTGCAGTGGATTTTAATCAGTTAGCTGAGTCATTTGTTACTCAATCTTTACAGACCGATAAAGCGTTAACACTTAGTTTCAATACCCATGTTGAAGAAATTATTCATCGAGATGGAATTTTCCATATCAATACGGATGATCGTAGTATCAAAGCAAAAGCAGTGGTGGTATCAGCCGGCGGACATAGTTTACTACTTGCACAACAAATGGGGCATGGCTTAGAGTTTTCTTGTTTACCAGTAGCTGGTAGTTTTTATTTCACACCTAAGGTGCTTAACGGTAAAGTATATACTGTTCAAAATGATAATTTACCCTTTGCAGCAGTGCATGGGGACCCTGATGTATTAGTGGAAGGAAAAACTCGATTTGGCCCAACGGCTTTATTGTTACCTTTATTAGAGCGCTACAATATAAGTACATTTTTTGAGTTTTTACGAGTTTTAAGACTAGATACTAATGTACTAAAGGTTTTCTGGGACTTGTTCAAAGTCAGTGATATTCGTAACTATATTTTGAAAAATTTCTTATTTGAAGTGCCAGGCCTTCGCTGCTGGTTATTTTTGAAAGACGCTAAAAAGATCGTACCATCACTTAAATTAAAAGATATTGAATTCGCCAAAGGATTCGGTGGTGTTCGCCCACAATTGATTGATAAAAAGCAGTCAAAATTAATGATGGGAGAAGCAAAAATAAATCCAGGTAACGGCATTATTTTTAATATGACGCCTTCACCTGGTGCAAGTAGTTGTTTGGCTAATGCAGAGTTAGATATGCGTTTAATTGTCGGATATTTAGGTGGGAAAATTGATGAGCAAAAACTACAGCAAGGTCTACATAAATAATCTGGCTCAGATATTGCCTTTAAACACTTATCTACACTCAATATCTAGAGTGAAATAAGCGTAATAGCTTGTTTAGAATAACTTATTAGAGGATTGCAATATGGCTCTTAACCATGTGGCGGGTAACAGCAATAGCGGCAAGATTGATCAAAATCGGCAAATATTTACTTTTTTTGTCGAGGATATGATGTTTGGCTTAGATGTCGAAAATGTGCTGATGCTTGGACAAGATGTTAATGATATCCAAGGGATTCCTATTGAAGAACGTGGATTTTGTGGTGTGACTAAGTTCCAAGGTACTATTGTCCCAGTATTAGACTTTGCACACCGCCTGGGGATCCCGTCAGGAATGGATGCTAAAACGGAGCTACTTAATATTCTGACTCAGCGTGAGCAGGATCATATTGAGTGGCTTCATGAGTTAGAAAACACAATTAGAACAGGGGCGGCATTCACTAAAGCTATTGACCCAAAGGAATGTGCTTTTGGAAAGTGGTTTAGTAAATTTGAAACACGAGATGAGACGCTACAAGAATTATTACCTAAGTTCGAAGAGCCACATGCTGCTATCCATGCTTTAGCTGATAAGTTGATTTCCCTGCGAGATAATAATAAAGAAGCAGAAGCCTTAGAAATCTTAGCTCATACTCGAATAACAACATTACGTCGACTTCGTGCTTTGTTCTCACGAGCAAAAGATCAAATAAGTAGCGGTATGAGACAAGTTTTATTATTTGTAACCTTAGATGGTAAAACACCCCGTTATGCATTAATGATTGATGAAATTAATGATGTAATGAATTTTTCCCCTGCAGATTTCCAATCAAGTCGTAGTGGGGCTCTTGGACTGATTCATAAAATTGAACACGTTCTTGAAGGGATATATACTCGTAAGGGTGAACCTGACTGTTTATATTTTGATATAAATAAAATGACTGATATTGACGAGCTAATGAAAAAATACGCTTAGTTGTAAATTATCTTAGTCTAACAAGGCCACTGTAAAAGGTGGCCTTTTTGTGTGTACTAACGGGCTGAATTAATGAAATCATCACCTTACATTACCGTTCATGGCATGGCTCGCCTGAATGAAGAGCTTGAGCAGATATGGATCCGCCGTCGAGAAGTGGTTAAAGCGTTGTCAGCAGCAGCGGCAGAAGGTGATCGTTCAGAAAATGCTGAATACATTTATCGAAAAAAGGAATTAAGAGGGCTAGATCGTCGGATACGGTATTTACAAAGACGGATGCCTGATTTACGCGTTATTTCTGAACAGCCAAGTGACTCACATAAAGTATTTTTTGCAGCATGGGTATTGTTAGAAAATGACCAACAGGATGAGGTTGAATATAGGATTGTAGGGCCAGATGAAATTGATCATGAAAAAGGTAATATCAGCTTAGATTCACCTTTAGCACAGGCGCTGCTTAGTAAAGAAGTAGATGATGAAGTAACGATACACGTTCAGGATGGTAGGAAGACATACATTGTCGTTGCCATTAGGTATCAGTAAGAATTGGGTATATATCGTCACTCCCGCATGTTTTAAGCGGGAGTCTAGTGCTGCTTAAAGTAGATCCCAGCTAAAAACATGCTGGGATGACAACTAAAAATGACAACTTTTCTTATGAGGCGTACATCGCATCAATATCTTTTTGATGATGAGCAATAACTTTAGGACGCTTGATTTTCATCGTCGGTGTCATTAAATCATTTTCAACCGTCCAAGCATCTAAAGTTAACGTTACCCTACGAATACGTGCATAGGAAGGGAAGTCGTGTAAAAGCTTACGTAAGCGCTGAATAACAGCATTATGTAGTGCTTTATCATGCAAACTATCGTGATCAAATCCATCGAGACCATGTTCTTTGGCTAAGGCAAACCAAAGATCGGAGTTTACAACTAATAATGCTGACAAGAATGATTCGCCCTCACCAAGTACCAAAGCTTGTTCAAAAATAGCATCCATAATAATGGCTGATTCTATATCACCAGGTGGTACTTTCTCACCATTACTCAAAACGAGAATATCTTTTATTCGCCCGGTAATATGAATATGACCTGCTTCATCAATACGGGCTTGATCTCCAGTATGTAGCCAACCTTGAGCATTAATAGTTTGTGCTGTTGCTTTATGATTATTCCAGTAACCTAGCATATTGCCAGGGCCACGAGATAATAACTCATCATTTTCGCCGATCATCACAGCAACACCAGGAATAGGTCTGCCAACACTACTTGGAATGTTACTGTCAGGTGAGTTAACACTAATAACAGGGCTTGTTTCCGTTAGGCCGTAACCTTGCAGAAGACACATGTCTAAACCAATAAATAATTTGGCAACTTGTTCAGGCAATGCCGCGCCACCACTAACGATTAGACGCATATTGCCACCAAAGCGTTCTTTTACCTTGGAAGCAACTAGTTTATTTAAAAGTGGCCATAATAAGAAACTTGGTCGCCACCAACCTCGATGTTGTTGATGTTGAAAGCGTGCCCAACCAAGAGATGAAGTCGCTTTGAATAAGCCCTTAGCAATAACAGATTTGTCTGCTATTTGACTTTGCAATCGAGTATAGATACGTTCAAATATACGAGGTACAGCAATCATGATAGTCGGTTTAACATTCAACATATCATCAGCTAGTTGAGGAATACCTCGAGCATAGGCAACTTTAGCCCCAGCCATCATAGGTAAATAATAGCCTGCGGTACGTTCTAATGTGTGTGATAGCGGCAAAAAAGATAAAAAGATATCACTCGGAAGCACATCAAAAAATTGCAATGCACCCGAAGCAACAGAAAGCATATTATGGTGACTAAGCATTACGCCTTTCGGACGACCAGTAGTACCAGAAGTGTAAATAATACTAGCGAGTTGATGAGGTTCATTATCCCAATCTTTGATAACGCCCCAATTCTCAGGTAGCCAATCTTGAGAGTAAACAGCTGGCGATGTGAGTGCCTCATCATCACTATTATTGATAATGACACGCTTTAAAGCATGTTCTTCTGTTATAGAGGGCTCTAAACGCTTCCATTGCCCTGCATTTTGTAGGAATAGCAGCTTAACATCGGCATCTTGCAAAATGTAAGCAACACTATCAGGCCTGTCATCAGGGTATAGAGGAACAACAACTAGTCCTAAGCCCATTGCTGCTTGATCAAAGAACACCCATTCTTTACAGTTTTTCAGGTTGATAGCAACGCGGTCACCGGGCTCAAGCCCTTCTTTTTCTATCGCTTCTTGCCAACGAGCAACTTGAGTTGATACTTCTTCCCAAGTAATGTCATACCAAGTCTTATCTACTGAATCATAACTACGATAAGCGGTATGGTGTGGACTACGTTTTAGACGCTCTTGAAACAAGCCGTATAAAGTACCGGCTTGCTCAAGAGGAATTGTATCGGTGGAGACTTCAGCCATGATGTCGTCCTTTTAGATTATAAGAACAACCAACGCATTTGTACGCCTAAGATATCGACGCTTGCATCGTATTCACCTGTAAGGGTGTATCCATTAGCGTCAACATCATTAATTTTAGGATCACTAACGAAAATATGAGTGTAACCCGCATCCACAGTAATGTGTTCTGAATATTTATATGTTGCACCTACAGCTACCCAAGTACGATCTTCACCAGGAATTCGAGGAGTTCTAAACTCATCTGAAATAGGTGTTTCATCATATGCAACACCAGCTCGGAATGCCCATTTGTCATTGTGGTCATATGATAGACCTAAGCCATAACGCATAGTATTTTCCCAGTTTTCAGGTTTTGAACTACTCGGTAATGTGCCATCAGAGTTAATAGCTAATTCCTTGAAACGACTCCATCTCGTCCAACTCGCATCGCCCATTACAGCCCATTTGTCATTAATTTGGTGATGAATAGCAAAAGAAGCTGATTCAGGCAAAGCAACTTGACCATCGATATTGCCATCAGCAACGATTGTTCCCGTGGAGACTTGAGTTATTGTTCCATTACCTGTGAGAGTGTGAGATATTTTTGAACGATAGGCTAGAGCTAGACGAGTTGCTTCGGTTGCTTGAAACATAACACCTAAATTATATCCCCAACTCCAATCATCGGCTTCTAGATTTACTTTCCCATCAGCTGTTTGGGATGTTCCCGCTCCACCTGGAGCCCCTAGATCTGCCATTTGTGTTAGCTGTAGCTCAACTTTTTGGAGGTTTATCCCAAAACCTAAAGATAGCTTATCTGATGCTTTATAAGCTAGAGAAGGGTTAATGTTGATAGTTTTCATATCAGACTCAACGCCGTGATAACGGCCTTTCCAATCGTCATCATATTCAGTGACTAAACCAAATGGCGCGTTAACACCTAAACCAAAAACGGTACGATCATTGATTGGGCGTGAATAATAGAAGTTCGGTACGATGGCATCGTTCGCCGCATCACCACCATTACCACCTGTTAATGGTGCAGCAAATACAGATGTTGAACCACCATCAGTAAATTCACTCTTTGGTGCGATATAGTTCATAGCAACATCCATTTCAGAATGTTCTAAATATGTCAGTCCAGCAGGATTAAAAAATATAGTACTGGCATCTTCAGCAACTGCAGCTTGACCTGCAAAAGCCCGCCCAAGACCTGTGACACTTTGCTCTGCTATCGCAAATCCTGCACCATAGCTCATCGAGCTTAATGTGGATGCCATTAGAAAGGCTGTTAGTTTCAATGTTTTTTGCTGTGCCATTACGCTTTATTCCCTGTAACGAAAATGTAATAAAAACTGAAAACTAGCTTATAAACCTTATTGTTGCAAGTTTTCTAGGTGAATTATTTTCGTACAAACAATAAATCCCACACACCATGTCCAAGTCGTTGTCCACGTTGTTCAAATTTGGTTAGTGGGCGGTAATCAGGGCGGGGAATATAACCCGAGCTATCTGCACAATTTTTAAAGTCATTATTTTGAGATAAATCATCTAACATTTGTTCAGCATAATGTTGCCAATCTGTAGCCATATGAAGGTGGCCACCAACTTTAATTTTGTGTGCGAGTAAACTGACAAATGCGGGCTGAATAATACGACGTTTATGATGACGTTTTTTATGCCATGGATCGGGAAAATAAAGTTGTAGACGATCTAAACTATTATCAGGGATTCTGTGCTTGAGTAATTCGACGGCATCGATGCAAGCAACACGACAATTAGTTAAACCTTGTTCTTCGATAAGTTTCAGCAGATGACCAACACCTGGGCGATGCACTTCTACACCAATGAAGTTAGTATCAGGCTGTTTAGCCGCCATTTCAGCTAATGAACTACCATTACCAAAACCAATTTCAAAAACGATAGGGGCTGTGCGACCAAACAAAGCTTCTAAATCAATTAGACCTTCAGCTTCATCTATTCCATATAGTGGCCACAAGTCTTCTAGAGCACGTTCTTGCCCTGGCGTTAAACGTCCTTCACGGCGCACAAAGCTGCGCACGGTACGTAGTGGTCTTTCTTCACTCATGATCTTTATTGCCTTAATCCGGAATCTTGTTTGGGGTGTATACCCATGATACTTCAATTTGAATGCTTCAGTGGGCTTGAAAAACGTTTTAGGCAAGGCATTGATTGCAGATAATGGTTGTTCCCTTATCAAAATCAATAACGCAGCAAAAAACGTTTTTCAACCCATCAAAGAAGCACTTGAGCCATCCCACTTCGTCGTTCCATCTATTTGCAAGGGAATAACCATTGCTGCATAGATGCGCCTAGAATTGGAATGGCTCAAGTACTCTGAAATATGCAAATTGAAGTAACATGGGTATATGTGTCTATTTAGGGTAGGATCATACCCTAACGTTAATAGGAAGTTTATATGTCATCTTGTTGTGCTCCCCCAGAACCTGAACAAGAGCCGAGTTGCTGTGATGGTGAACCAGCTAAAAAATCACGACCAGACCTGCTTTTATGGTCAACATTAATACTTGTTTCTATTGGCTATTTATTAAATGTATTTGCTGCTGATGACATCAGTCAGTGGACATCTTTAGCGAGTATGACGGAAGCCACACGGCATTTAATGGATAGCATGTGGATTGGTCTGGCCTTAGGTATGTTCTTTGTTGGTGTACTTGGTCGAGTACCTCGCGAATTTGTCACTTCGTTATTAGGCAAAGGTGACACCTTTGTTGGTATCTTGCGAGCTACCTTTGCGGGTGTATTACTCGATTTATGTAGTCACGGAATCTTATTGGTTGCGATGCGCCTATATCAGCGTGGTGCAAGTTTAGGTCAAGTGATGGCCTTTCTAATTGCCAGCCCTTGGAATTCTTTATCCCTAACCGTGATTCTTATTGCATTGATCGGCTGGAAATGGACACTATTATTTATTATCTGTTCAATGGTGATAGGAATTATCAGTGGTTTGATTTTTAATGTTTTAGTCAGTAACGGTACTTTACCGACTAATCCAAATACTATTGAAGTTCATAATTTCAAAGTATGGCCTGAAGCAAAAAAACGTCTAGCAGAAACAAAATTTAGCGTGCAGTGGTTTAGTTCGATGTGTTGGGAAGGCTTGAAGGACTCTCGCATGATTGTACGTTGGTTATTACTCGGTGTTTTATTAGCTGCAGCTATTCGTACTTTTGTGCCACTAGATAGTTTTCAAACCTATTTCGGAGCCACGTTAGCGGGTTTAGGCATGACCTTGGTTGTAGCAACTATTTTAGAAATTTGCTCTGAAGGTTCAACTCCCATTGCTGCTGATTTAGTGACACGTGCACAGGCCCCAGGTAATGGGTTTGCATTTTTAATGACAGGTGTTGCGACAGATTACACGGAGATTATGTCGTTACGTGAAACAACAGGGTCATGGAAGATTGCGCTGTTTTTACCCTTAATCACTGTTCCACAAGTAGTTTTACTTTCATGGGTGATGAATCTAGCTGGGGGTTAACAGCTTACCGTGCGAAAATTGCCAATTTGAGGTAAAATGTTCGGTCAATTCGAAAACTTATGATTAGTCTGTTTAAAGATTAAATTACACATAACATGAACTTTGCATGTGCATGATGCATTCAGCAAAGCATTAGAAGAGAAGGTATTTATGGTTCATCCAGTATTAGAAGCTGTAACTAACGATATTATTGAACGCAGTAAATCGATGCGTGCAACATACTTAGCACGTGTTGATGCTGCCACTGCAGAAGGCCCACATCGTAATCAACTCGCCTGTGGTAACTTAGTTCATGGCTTTGCTGCATGCGCTGCTTCCGAAAAAGCTGATTTATCAGCAAATGTTAAAGCTAATATTGGTATTATTTCAGCGTATAACGATATGTTATCTGCACATCAGCCGTATAAAGATTACCCAGATATTATCAAGAATGCCGCTAATAAAGCAGGCGGTATAGCTCAGTTTGCAGGTGGTGTTCCTGCCATGTGTGATGGTGTAACTCAAGGCCAAGCAGGCATGGAGTTATCATTATTTAGTCGTGATGTTATTGCAATGTCAGCAGCAATTGGCCTAAGCCACAATATGTTTGATGGTGCTTTGTACTTAGGTATTTGTGACAAGATCGTACCGGGCTTATTAATTTCAGCATTAAGCTTTGGTCACTTGCCAGCAGTATTTGTACCTGGCGGTCCAATGCCAAGCGGTTTACCAAATAAAGAAAAAGTACGTATTCGCCAACTTTATGCAGAAGGCAAAGTCGGTCGTGATGCTTTACTTAAAGCAGAATCAGACTCTTATCATAGTGCTGGTACATGTACATTCTACGGTACGGCAAACAGTAACCAGATGATGGTTGAGATGATGGGCTTACACTTACCTGGTAGCTCATTTGTTAATCCAGGAACACCATTACGTAAAGCATTAACTGAAAGTGCAACTGAACAAGTTCTGAAATACACAGCACTAGGTGATGATTACCGTCCATTAGGTTATATGATTGATGAAAAAGCAATCGTAAACGCCATTGTTGGTTTGATGGCAACAGGTGGTTCAACTAATCACACAATGCATTTAATCGCCATTGCTCGAGCAGCAGGCATTATCATCAACTGGGATGATTTCGATAAGATTACTAAAATTATTCCATTACTTACACGTATTTACCCTAATGGTGATGCTGATATTAATCATTTTCAAGCCGCCGGTGGTATGGGAGTATTGATTGGTGAATTACTGAAACACGGTTTAATGCATGAAGACATTATGACTGTGGCATCAACACGAGGCATGAATAGCTATACTCAAGAGCCTAAACTTGTTGATGATGAATTGCTCTGGGAAGAAGGTCCGGGTAAATCATTAGATGATCAAGTTATTGGTACGATGAAACAACCATTCTCAACTTCTGGTGGTTTGCACTTAATCCACGGTAACTTAGGTCGTGGAATGTCAAAAATTTCAGCTGTTGCTGAAGAACATCAAGTGGTTGAAGCCCCAGCAATGGTATTTGATGACCAAGATGATGTTGTCGCTTCATTTAAACGTGGTGAGATGGAAAAAGATCTTATCGTGGTGTTACGTTTCCAAGGTCCTAAAGCGAACGGAATGCCAGAGTTACATAAACTCACACCATTACTAGGTTCATTACAAGATAAAGGCTTTAAAGTGGCGATTGTGACTGATGGTCGTATGTCAGGTGCTTCAGGTAAAGTACCGTCAGCGATTCATATGTGTCCTGAATGTGAAGTAGGTGGCCCATTAACGCGCGTACGTACCGGTGACATGATTTACTTGAATACACAAACTGGTCGCTTAAACATCCAAGTTGATAACGATATATTTGAAGCACGAACATCATGCATTAAAGGAAGTACCGATCACCACTATGGAATGGGTAGAGAATTATTTGATAGCTTCCGTAAAGGTGTTTCTTCAGCAGAAACTGGTGCTATCAATATGTTCAACAATGATCCAATTAATTAAGCCAATATAAATTAACAAACTGTTACGTCATTCCCACAAAAGTGGGAATCAAATGACTGTGAATATTTGAA
>ENA-ORXI01000630-ORXI01000630.1-sediment-metagenome-genome-assembly--contig:-NODE-630-length-29277-cov-23.875240_pt1 | contig 29277 bp, 32 predicted proteins | sample MGYA00237861_ERZ511468 | MGnify/ENA primary metagenome ERZ511468 (study PRJEB26299, sample SAMN06266213) | sediment metagenome | isolation source: Hudson Canyon methane seep mesocosm | place... | reverse complement strand
GCAGAGCCTGTTACATTAGTACGTTCACCGACATTTACAAATAATGAATCTTTGTGAATAGCCATCGGCTCTAAACCGGCTAAATGACATTGAGTTTCAAGCTCTGGGATTTTGCGTGGTGGATAAGGACTGACCATATCAATAATGGCTTTAATATACTCGGGCGAAGTACCACAACAACCGCCAATAATATTTAAATGCCCATTCTTTGCCCAATCTGCAATTTCAGCTCCCATTTCTTCTGGAGTTTCATCATATTCGCCAAATTCATTCGGTAAACCTGCATTCGGATGTGCGGAAATATAAGTATCTGCAGACGCCGATAACTCTTCAACATACTGCCGCATTTCATTTGCACCTAAGGCACAATTAAAGCCAATCGAAATAGGCTTAATATGACTAAGAGAATGCCAAAAAGCAAGAGCAGTTTGTCCTGATAACGTCCGCCCTGACGCATCAGTAATGGTGCCGGAAATCATCACCGGCAATTCAATATTATGTTCTTGAAAATATTGGTCAATGGCAAAAATAGCCGCTTTCGCATTCAACGTATCAAACACGGTTTCAATCAATAAAATATCGGTGCCACCATCGACTAAACCGCGTACCGCTTCACTATAGGCTTCGACTAACTCATCAAAACTAATATTACGAAACGCAGGGGCATTCACATCAGGTGACATCGACGCGGTTCTATTAGTGGGCCCTAAGGTTCCCGCGACAAAACGAGGTTTATCTGGTGTTTCTGCTGTGGCTTCCTCTGCAGCTTGTTTTGCTAAAGAAGCGGAGGCAACATTAATTTCATAAGCCAATGATTGCATATCATAATCAGCCATGGCAATAGTGGTGGCATTGAAACTATTGGTTTCAATAATGTCACAACCGACATCTAAATACGCTTTATGAATGGCTTTAATAATATCCGGCTGAGTCAGCGATAATAAATCATTATTGCCCTTTAAATCTGATGGCCAATCTTTAAAACGCTCTCCGCGATAATCTTGTTCCTCTAAATGATAACCTTGAATCATCGTTCCCATGGCACCATCTAAAAAAAGGATACGTTGAGAAAGTGCGTTTAATAAAGCGTTTTTTTTAGTCATGGGTAGTCGATATTTAATGGTGGTGATTATTTGTTTTCATCATAAGGGTGTTTTTCATCAACCATACTGTCGATAAATTGCATCACCCCTAAACTTGAATCTTCAGATTTTTTCATACTACTAATAATATTTTCGAGTAAATTAACATTATTTTGCCAATCTTCTCGTGAAAACTCATACGCTTCTTTTGCAAATTTATGAACTTCTTGATGCGGTTGTAACAATTTGGCATAAGAAGGGGTGTCGCTGAAATGTTCTTTACCCTGTCCCGCAACATACCATTTTCCTAAACGGCAATTTTCATGATTAACCAATGTTGCATCAGCTTGAGGACAACTTTCCGATGCTTCAATAGCAAAGTAAGCATTTTGCTTATAAATAATATGATCTAATTTTATGAGTAAACTAAAGGTTTTATCTTTTGCATAAGAGATATACTCAATAGAGTCTTTGGCAGAACTCGACATGCCTGCAAACTGTACTTTAAAATCATCAACCTTACCCATAATATTTTCAGATAAATCCGTTGAGGTACTGGCTTTTGAATGCATCTCAGTGACACGCTCATTAAATGCAGATAAGGTGACACTCACTTCTTGAGCTGCTTCCTTTGTAAGTTCTGACAGACTTTTAACTTCATCTGCCACCACCGCAAATCCACGTCCATGTTCACCGGCTCGTGCCGCTTCAATCGATGCATTTAAGGCTAATAGGTTAGTTTTGTCTGCAATACCGGTAATCAATGATAAAGAAGTAGTCACTTTTTCACTATCTTGGATTAGCTCTCCAATCACATCAGAAACTGAATGAATAATATGATTAATATCTACTAATGCTCGACTAATTTCATCAACACTGGATAAACTTGCATCCGCACTTTTACCCGTCTCCGTAGAAATATCTTCTACTTTTTGCATTTGATGGGTAATATTTAACAAATCAGTCTGATTTGCTTTTAAATTATTTAATAAATTAATGGTATTTAAACCATGCAAACCTGCCGATAATTTATTCTTAGTCATTAATTGACTATTTTCCTCCATAACATGTAAAACCTTATTAATGTCATCGCCTGATTTTTTAAGCAGCCCTGGAAAACCGTCCGATAAGATATAACGACTATAATTTTCTAATGATACGGCGTGAAACGTGGCACTGACTTCTTTAAAATAAGATTCAATAATATCTAAAGTTTCATTTAACTCCCACGCTACCTTACCTATTTCACCCAAACCTTTTGTTCCAGTAATCCGATGATGAAACTCACCTTCGTTAGTCTTAATTAAGACTGTCTGAATGTCATTAACCACCTTTAAATTTTTATTCGTATTACTATAAATAAAAAAAGCAATCACCATCAGCGCAATGCATTGTGACAACACCAGCCATGAAAAACCATGTTGATAAAAATCATTTGCAAATAAACTGCCACTTAATAAAAAAATACCCATAATCATATAAACAAATTTTGTTTTTATAAAAGGAATATTCGCATTTTGGTTATTTTTAGGCATATTTTATAATCCGTTAGGTTTATACAGTGATAACACGAGACTGTTATAATCTTTCGCCCCTGTTGATTTCACCACATCAACCAAATAATTAATCGACTTTTTCGGCCCTTCCTGAGCGGAGGCTTGTTTTTCTATCGCCAGCATCTCTTTATACACGGGCATTAAAATAGCTAACGCTGATTGCGGGGGCTGCCGTCGCACTGAATAATAACCGGTTAATTTATTATTTTTATCATAATCAGGGGTAATATTTGCAAATACCCAATAAAAACTACCATCTGCACACAGGTTTTTAGCAAAGCCAAAAAACTCATCACCGGCTTTTAAGGTATCCCACATAAAACGAAACACCCCTCGTGGCATATCAGGATGCCGAATAATATTATGTGGTACTGTTAACAATTTTGATTCAGGTAAACCACAAATATCCATAAAAATTCTATTTGCATAAGTGATTTTTCCTGAAATATCTGTTTTAGTAACAATAAAATCATTCGCGCCTAGCTTCTTTTCATGTTGTGTCGGCGTTACATTTAGTTTCATTTTACTACCTTACAATTAAGCACATTAAAATTTAGAACCCTATATTTTATAATTTTTTAGCACTGATTGTTAGCTTAATTAGTGGATTATCAACCTATCATTTTGCAAAATTATCGTTTTTTTAGCCTGATAACGACGTAAAATAGCGACATATATAAGCTGCTTAAGAAAAAATCACGTTGACCTTTACACGCTAATAATGAGTATAATAAAGCTATCTAACTACCCACTTTAAGAGTTCTATGATGATGAAACCTAAACCCTTAGTTTTATTAATTCTTGATGGCTTTGGTGTCCGTGAAGACGCTAATTATAATGCAATTGCTCACGCAAATACGCCTTGCTGGGATAGTTTGCAACAACAATACCCGATGACCACACTCGCTTGTTCAGGCAATATTGTGGGCTTACCTGAAGGACAAATGGGTAATTCTGAAGTGGGTCATATGCATATTGGCACCGGACGCTATGTACCACAAGATTTTTCACGTATCAGTGATGCCATAAACTCAGGTGAATTTTTTGAAAATTCAGTATTATGTGAAGCCATTGAGCACGCTTTAAATCATAATAGCACTTTGCATTTATTAGGCTTATTATCAGAAGGTGGCGTACATAGCCACTTAACGCATATTTTAGCGATGCTGGAATTAGCCGCTAAAAAAGGGCTTAAGAATATTATGATTCACGCCATCCTAGATGGACGTGATGTTGCCCCTAAAAGTGCTGAATCTGCATTGCAGCAATTACAAGCTAAAATAGATGAACTCGGTGTCGGCAAAATTGCCTCAATCGTCGGGCGTTTTTATGCCATGGATCGTGATAAACGCTGGGATAGAGTGCAAAAAGCCCATCAAATGCTAGTATTAGCCAAAGCAGATTACACCGCTCAAACCGCCAAAGAAGCCTTACAAATGGCGTATGACCGTGCTGAAACCGATGAATTTGTTGAGCCGACTTTAATCGGTGAAGCGGTTGCGTTAGCTGATACTGATAGCATACTATTTATGAATTTTAGAGCGGATAGAGCCCGTGAAATTAGCACCGCCATTACAGCAACCACCTTTACTGATTTTGAACGTCAACATGCAGGTTTTAAAGGCTATTTTGCGACTTTAACCAATTATCATGAAGCCTTTAACTACCCTGTTGCTTATGATTCTATCGAGATTAAAAATAGCTTAGGTGCGGTTTTAGCTCAACAAAATTTAAGCCAATTACGCCTCGCTGAAACAGAAAAATATGCTCATGTGACTTTTTTCATGAATGGTGGCGTTGATGAGCCGAATAAAGGTGAAGAACGACTTTTAGTGCCTTCACCGAAAGTAAAAACCTATGATTTACAGCCTGAAATGCACGCCGCACAAGTCACAGAACATCTCGTTACTGCGATTACCGAACAGCGTTACGATGTCATTATTTGTAATTATGCCAACTGCGATATGGTCGGTCATACAGGACAATGGCAAGCCGCACTCAAAGCCGTTGAAACCATTGATGATGCTCTCGCTCAAATTGTGAATGCTTTGGAATCAGTCGGTGGGCAAATGTTATTAACCGCTGATCATGGCAATATCGAACAAATGCAAGATGAAAATGGCGGTAACTTTACCGCACATACCACTAATCCTGTGCCTTTAGTTTATGTAGGCGGTACCCAAGCATTAGCCGCCGGGGGAAGTTTAAAAGATTTAGCCCCGACACTATTGGACATATTAAATATTACACAGCCTACCGAAATGAACGGTCAATCCTTATTGGCGACTCACTAACGTCACGTGAAACATTTTATTCTACTGTTTCTTAGCTTATATTTTACGACAGCCAATCTATTCGCTGAACCTAAAAAAACAGAGTTAAATCAGGTTAAAACCCAAATTAAAGATTTAACTAATAACTTGTCACGTTTAAAAAAGCGTAAAAACCATGCTTCATCAAAACTTAAACAAGTTGAACAAGAATATGGCTCGCTTTCAAAAAATATTAATGAACTAAATAAACAGGTTAGCAGTAAAAAACAACGTATTAACACGATAAAACAAGACATTAGCCTACAAAAAAAATGGCTAAAGCAGCATAAAACCGAATTAGCAGGGCAGATGCGCGCAGCACATGCTTTAGGCAATCAAGAGCAATTAAAATTATTTTTTAATCAACAAGATCCCTTACGTTCTAGTCGAATGCTGCAATATTATCAATATTTCAGTAAAGCACGAGTTGCCGAGCTAAAGCGTATTAATAATAGCTTACAGCTGCTGAGAAGCTTAGAGTTAGAAAAACAAAAAGAAATTCTCGTGGTTGCTAATTTGGTATCCCATAAACAAACTAAGCAAAATGAACTCTCTCGAACTAAAAAAACCCGCCAACAACTATTAGGACGCATTAAAAAAGATGAGCGGCGTAATCGAGCTAAATTATCGAGACTTAAAAAAGAAGCCAAAGAATTAAAACAATTTTTGGTTAATTTAGATAAATCCATTAAACGAGCAGCGGCCAAAAAAGCCGCAGAAAAAAAAGCTGCAGCTAAGCAAGCCACCAATAAAAAAGCTAATCCTAAAAAATCAAAAAAGAGCGTTGCATTAAGTAGCGACCCGTCAAAATATTATTCAGGCAAAACTTTTCGCCAATTAAAAGGCAAAATGCAATGGCCTGTTAAGGGTAAAGTACTCAAAAAATTTGGTAATAAACGCATTGATAGCCTGTGGAATGGTCTCTTAATTGGAGCAAAAGAAGGCACTAAACTTCATTCTGTGGCACATGGACAAGTTGTATTTGCGGATTGGTTTAAAGGCTTTGGCTTATTAATTATTGTCAAACATGATAAAAATTATATGAGCCTTTACGCCTACAACCAAAGCCTCTACGTTAAAGTGGGCGACTGGGTTAAAGCAGGCGGATTATTAGCCACAGTGGGAAAAAGTGGCGGACGGGATAAAGCCGGTTTATATTTTGAAATTCGTAAACGCAATAAAGCCATTAATCCTATTTGGTGGCTGAAACGTTAGTCTGATTAGCATAACGTAATCGGACGCATGATGTGGATTATATTCATGTCAATCCGTTGAAGCATGACTATGTAAAACACATTGTAGATTGGCCTTATTCAACTTTTCATCAATATGTAACTCGTGGAATTTATGTGCCAAATTGGTGTGATGATACCAATAACTCAGTTGATGCTGATGAATAACATGCGTCCGATTACGCTATGCTAATCAGACCTACCGTGCTTTTTACGTCAAGTGATTTGGGCGTTAGGTTTAATAAGTTTTAATAAGAAATTAATATAAAGGTTTTGTAATGGATAATTTTCACAAATTTAACAATAAAGATAATATATTAAAAGTTACTTTACAAACGCTATCTACAATAATTGATGACATACCAAATCTTGATAAAGCAACAAATAATGCCATGAAAGAATTGGCAAAGTTATTTTTAGAGGAAACAGGGAATAAATATTCTTCTGAAGAAATTATAGTAAAATTTATGTCACCAGAAATGAGCTTGCAAGAGTTTAAAAAGTGGATAAAAAACAGAGAGGATCTTGCAAAATCTATGGGATTATAATGACTTTAACTTGCAAATAACACCTAGCAAAAAAATCAAGTAGGTCCGATTAGCATAGCGTAATCGGACCTACCGTGCTCTATGTTAAAAGCGACTATAATAGACAAAATGAACAGCAACAAAGCCATCACATTAAAACAAACAGCTATTGCTGAGGCAATGCTGCTTAATTTATCCGACAAGGTAAGCAAGACTGAATTCAATGAGGCGTGGTATTCTGAAAAGAGCTATAACAAGCATGTCGTCAAGCGAACTAAGCTGGGAGAGATTATTGATGCCGCAGATTATGAAGCAAAAACGCGTGATGTGATTGCAAACGCTCAAAAATTAATCGTTGTTACGCCCACAAAGGGTATGATTAGCGGTAAACTGCAAATTATAAGTAATGGCTGGATTGTTTTGATAGGTGAAGAGGGGAAAATTATTACCTCTTACCCTTTTGATGAAAACAAGCTATCATTCGAACAACGGCATATTGATAATGGAGATATAGTGTATGAATACTTTATCAGCAGCACAATTAAAAAAATACTTAACGGAATATAGCCTGCACATTGAATACTGGGAACCTCATGATGGTGATGGTAACGAGTTATTGGGGTGCCGAGAGATATTAAAGGAAAATTATAATGCTTTGTCCCTTGAAGATCAGAATACTCTCCATCGTATTGACAGTGAAGCGGCGCAGATATTAATTGATTATGATGGCGATAATTCATTTGACATCGAGATGCTAAAAAAAGCGATTAATATTTCAACGCATAATGACAGAAAGGCGGCTTAATATGACCTCCTACCGTGCTGGGATAAAGCCGGTTTATATTTTGAAATTCGTAAGCGCAATAAAGCCATTAATCCTATTTGGTGGCTGAAACGTTAACTGTGAAAGCTATCGATTAAAAACGAGAATCATTTTCACACGGTCTTCCATCATGATCTCCATCCATTTTTGTATTTGGGCAATTATTAATAAAAAAGATAGCTTCCGCTTTTGAATTCATTTGGCTACAGTGCTGCCTTCCATCACATTTAAAATTATGCTTAATTGTTTTTGGCGTAAATATTACTGGCAAATTAGAAATTACTGACGAATGAGTAGTTACTAATGAATTATTATTTTTAAAAAAATTATTATAAAAAAATAAACCAATAAAAATTAATAATATATAAAAAAGTAATTTAGAAAAGGAGTTAGAACTTTTTCTACGCCTAGCTGTATATTTTTTCTTTCGCGGCTTAATCACAGCCACGCCTTCTATACTCGCATTAATAGCTCTATATTTACTATCACTCTCAGTATGAATTTGATAAAAAATAACATCACCGACAATAGGTGGGCGACTCATATTTTTTAAAGCTGAAATATGAATAAAAACGTCTCGTTTTTCATTTTCAGGACTTATAAAACCAAATCCTTTCTCTTGATTCCATTTTTTCAATGTTCCTTTCTGCATATTATTCATTAAATCCCTGCTTAATTCAGAATATAGTATTTTTTAAAAATAACCCATTAATCAAAAAAACTTGCTTTTTAGAAAAGATTAGTGATATATTATTTAGCAATTGCCCCATTGGATGTTTTAACAGAACACCCATTGAGGACTAACCAAAACCATACATCAACTATGGCAAAGGCATTTCTTAATTATATTAGCCCCTTTCAGTGGCTGTCAATTTAGAGAATCCATAGCCACAGGAAACTAACAGGTGAGCTATGTCGACTTTTCCAAATAATTCAATTTGTATTCCTTTTCGTCCCCATTATCAAACCATCACTGGCAGTATTACTGCGGCTTTAGTCTTGCAACAATTAGAATATTGGTTTCAACGTCATCATTCTGGTTTTTATAAATTTCTGAGTATTCCGAAAAAATATCATCCTAATTACCGCAAGCATGACAGTTGGACAGAAGAGCTGGGTATCAGTGAAAAAGTCTTTCGACGTTCATTTGATAAAATCGGCATACGGCATGCTTCAAAAGCCGATTATTTAGCGGCTGAAAACCCATTTATCAACGCACAGGGGCAAGAAATGTATTTTTGCTCGTATTATCACAAACCCACCCACATGACGCATTACCTGCGAAATCACGCCCTCACCGATGACATGTTGGCAAAATTTGCCCCCAAAAACGCAGGTCAAAATTCCGAAGCGCCTAAAGGGCAGTTCGCGAACGGCGATAAGGGTCGCTCTACTATTAATACACAGATTACTCCAAAGAAAACAACAACAGAGCCGCGGGAAAATAGCCCTCAACCAGCACCCGAAATCGCCGCCACAGAAGCAGCATCTGAAAACCCTGTTGTTGTGCCAGTAGAAAAGCCTTCGTCTACCGACATAGATTCTAGCCAAGAAACACACCCTGAAACCGCTGTACTAGCAAAAGATGATGTGCATTTTAACGGCTTTCACGAAAATGAAATTAAGTCAGCTCAAAAAATATTAATTAAAATCGACCTTGCTAAACAGACCGAAGTCTTACAAGTACTCCAAGTGATGCTACTAAAAAACGTCGTTAAAAATAAAATCGGCTATCTACAAGCCTTAGTGAAATCAGTGCAAGATGAGAGCTTTACAACACTTAAACAAGCAAAATCAATAGCTAAAGATACCCGCGTCATAAAAAAAGCCATTCCAGTCGATGAAATAGATTCGCGTTATTTTAATTTAGAAGACCATTTTAAAGACTTACAACAGCGTTTTGGCTCAGATGGTCGCTAATTAAAAATCAACGCTACTCACTCTTTCTCTTGAGCAAACTATATTCATTTCAACTAAAAACAGGTAAAATTAAGCGTTTTTTGAGTCTATAAAAGGCATCTACACAGCAAGGAAAACTAATGAGAACATTAGTCGGTATTATCATGGGTTCCACATCGGATTGGGATACCATGCGTTTTGCAGCTGAAAAATTGGAACAACTCGGCATTCCTTTTGAAGTCGATGTCGTCTCTGCTCATCGAACACCAGACAAACTCTTTACTTATGCCGAAACCGCTGAAGAACGCGGCTTAGAGGTTATTATTGCCGGAGCAGGCGGAGCCGCACATTTACCAGGTATGACCGCTGCTAAAACCATTCTGCCGGTGCTAGGGGTTCCCGTACAATCAAAAGCCTTAAATGGCATGGATTCTTTATTGTCGATTGCTCAAATGCCTGCGGGTATTCCAGTCGGTACCTTAGCGATTGGTAAAGCGGGTGCGACCAATGCTGCCTTATTAGCCGCTGCGATGATTGCGAATAAACATACTGAATTTAAAGCCCCGTTACGCGAATTTAGAGAAAACCAAACCGAAACTGTTTTAGCCAATGCCGATCCTCGGGAGCTAGCTTAATGGTTATCGGAATTTTAGGGGCGGGCCAACTTGCGAGAATGCTGGCATTAGCGGGCAAGCCCTTAGGTTTACAATTTATTTTTTTAGACCCAACGCCGATTGCCTGTGCCGCTGAATTAGGCGAGCATTTAATCGGTGATTATACCGATAAAGCGTTACTGACTGATTTAGCTAAACGCTGCGATATTATTACCTATGAATTTGAAAATGTGCCACTGGAAATTATTGAATTCCTAAATCAACAAACACCCGTTTATCCGCCTGCTAAAGCACTTGAAATCGGTCAAGATAGAATTACTGAAAAAACGTTTTTAAATGATTTAGCCATTGAAACCGCTCCATTTCAAGCGGTTTCAAGTTTAACGGAATTAAAAGCTGCCATGCCGACTATTGGCTATCCAGCCATTTTAAAAACACGCCGTTTAGGGTATGACGGTAAAGGGCAAGTGGTTTTAAACAGTAACGATGACTTAACAAGTGCATGGCAAGCTGTCAAAAATGCACCTTGTGTCGTTGAAGGTTTTGTTGCTTTTCAACGTGAAGTCAGTATTATTGCAAGCCGTAGCGTTGCGGGTGAAATTGTTTATTATCCGTTATCTGAAAATCAACATGAAAAAGGTATTTTACGTTTAGCCACTGCTATACCTAATGATGCACTGCAATCTCAAGCAGAACAATTAATACATAGCTTATTAATTGCACTCGATTACGTCGGCACCTTAGCCTTAGAGCTATTTGTTGTCGGTGATAAACTGATTGCCAATGAATTTGCTCCCCGCGTTCATAATTCAGGGCATTGGACCATAGAAGGCTCCGAAACTAGTCAGTTTGAAAATCATTTGCGTGCCATTATCGACTTGCCTTTGGGTGATACCAAAACCTTAGGTTATGTTGCGATGCAGAATTTTATTGGTAATATACCTGATATTAAAACTCTGTTGAGCATTCCACAGTTACATTTACACTTATATAATAAAGCACCCCGCAAAGGACGTAAAATTGCTCATGCAAGCTTACGCACAGATTCATTAATGCATTTTAATGATGCTATTAGTACCCTCACCGAACTTGCTGCCAGCAGCGATGATTCTTAAATTTATCACTAATCTTAATATACTATGAAAATCGAAAATAACGCTGTTATCGAAATGCATTACACTTTAACCAATAAAACCGGCGAGCAATTAGATAGCTCTGTGGGTCAACAACCTTTAGCTTACTTACACGGTGCAGGAAATATTATTCCCGGCTTGGAAAATGCGCTAACAGGTAAAAGTGCCGGTGATAAATTAACCGTCACTATCGAACCTGAAGACGCTTATGGCACCCGTGATGATGAAAAAATTCAAGTAGTCGGTAAAGAAATGTTTACTGGCATTGATAATATGGAAGTCGGTATGCAATTTCAAGCTGATTCAAGTGCTGGGCCTGCGATTGTAACTATTGCTAAAATTGATGGCGATGAAATTACGATTGATGGCAATCACCCTTTAGCCGATGAGCAACTCACCTTTGATGTTGAAGTCATCGAAGTGCGTCCTGCAACAGAAACAGAATTAGAACATGGCCATATTCATGGCGAAGCATGTGATCACGGCGAATAAGCAATATTTTTAATTATCTTTGCTAAAATACACCTTTTTATTTTATAACTTAAATTCACTTATATTATAGGTATTAACTATGACTTTTGTTGTCACTGAAAATTGCATTAAATGTAAATTTACAGATTGCGTTGATGTATGCCCTGTTGACTGCTTTCATGAAGGGCCTAACTTTTTAGTTATTGACCCTGACGAATGTATTGATTGTACATTATGTGAGCCTGAATGCCCTGCAGAAGCTATTTTTTCTGAAGATGAATTACCGGATAACCAAGAACACTTTATTCAAATTAATGCTGACCTTGCAAAATCATGGCCGGTTATTACTGAAGTTAAAGATGCAGCACCTGATGCTGATGACTGGAATGGTAAAGAAGGTAAAACTGAGTTATTAGAAAAATAAGTTATTCAGTTTAAAATATTCCCGCATTATTATAATGTGGGAATATTATTCATCTTCGACTAAATATTCATCTTTGAGTTTCACATAATGTTTGGCGGAATATTCTAAAAAATCTCGCTCTTCAGCCGTTAAAGCCCGTGATTTTTTCACAGGCATGCCGATATATAAATACCCACTTTCTAGCACTTTTCCTGCCGGTACTAATGCACCCGCTCCCAGCATCACATAATCTTCCAACACTGCATTATCTAAAATAATCGCCCCAATACCGACTAAGCAATAATCACCCACCGTACACGCATGTACCACAGCACGGTGTCCAATGGTTACGCTGTGACCAATCGTTAAAGGTGCCGCTTCGGGTGAATAATCCCCTGCATGTGAAACATGTAAAACCGCCCCATCCTGAACATTGGTTTTATCGCCAATCGTAATCGCAGCCACATCACCTCGAATTACGCTCATTGGCCAAACCGACACATCATCGCCTAAACTCACATCACCAATAATCACAGCACTATTATCGATATAATTCTTTTTACCTACTTGCGGAGCTGTTTGTTGAAATGTTTTTAATGGCATGCTGATTCCTATCCTAAACCTGTTTAATATAATTTAACCACTGCCTAGCTGATTTTTTACTGGCTTTAAACTGACTCGCCTTTGCAAAGGCTTTACGAGCAGCCGCTAGTTGTTGATTTTCATATAAACTCATGCCCAATAAAATATAGGCCTCACCTTTATTTCTAAGCCCGCCTTTATTGATAGCTTTGTTTAATGCTGTAATCGCCGCTTGCCATAATTCTTGTTCCACGTGAATCCGCCCTAAACGAAAATACAACTGCCCTTTATTATCTAAGGCTGACGCTTGTTTTAACGCTGTAATCGCTTGTGTATATTCACGCGCATCTGTCCAAGCATTCGCTAATAATTCAAAATGCTTCGCGCTGTTTTTAAGCTGCTTAGATTTTAAGCTATGAGCGAGAAACTGTGCCGCTTGATATGGTTGTTTCGTGTATAAAAATAAATTAACTATTTGTAAAATATGCGCTTCATCTTTAAACAAGCCTTTTTGATAGGCTAAATGCTGAATCGATAAAGCTTTCGAATAGTGCCTTAATTGTTGATAGGCAGACGATAATTGTTGCCAATATTGTTTCTTATCCGGATAACGGACAATTAATTTATTGAGTAATCTAGCCGCTGATTGATAATTTTTTAATTCATAATACAAGGCTAAATTCAGTTGTATCCAACTTTCTTTCGGCTGCTGAGTTTGTTTAATGGCAGCTTCAATATGCGGTAACGCTTTTCTATAGTGTTTTAACTGCGTATAAGCATTTGCGAGTAGCACGCTAACATGGCTATTTTTAGTCTGTCTATTTTGCTTTAGCCATGATTCTAAAGGCTTAATCGCTTGATGATATTGCTCAGTCGCCATATATAACTGCCCTAAATTTAATAAGGCAGCCTGTTGTTGAGTAACGGGTAATTGCTGCATGGCTAAACACTGCTCAATTAGCTTCGCCGCTTTTTTATAATTATTTTCTAAAGCATAAACTGACGCTAAACTACGCAAACTAATCGCCTGCTCATAACTATTTGCTTTTACTGACTTTAAAATAGTCGCCAGTAATTCACGGGCTTGAGGATAAGCACCGCTCGCGATAAAGGCTTCCGTTTTAGTGAGTTTTTTATATAGTGAAGCCGAAATAGCCGGTGCTTTTTCTTCTTCAGCGGCAAATACCGCGAACGATACATTGACACTAATAGTGAAGACAAGGAGCTTTAAAAATTGATTAATAGTTATCACGATAATTTAAATTCTAAGGTTTGGACGGCACGTTGTTCCTGTGCTTCTCCCTCTATAATATGAGGCTTAAACTTCCAACGACGAATCGCTTTTAAGGCGGCACGATTAAAAATAGAACTCGGTTTTGAATCAATCACTTTAGCATCTTTGACCTTACCGTCTTTGGTAATCGTAAATTCAATTTTTACCCAACCTTGAATACGACGATTAGCGGCACGTCGTGGATAAACAGGCGGAATACGGACTAATGGAATGACATTAGTACTAATTTTTGCACGTCCCACAGCACCTAAATTGACTTTTTGTCCGCTAAGTACTGAACCGCTAAAATTTTTATTTTGCAGCGGTATATCTAAATTCGGCATCGCCATATCAGGGGCAGTCACGCGACTAATTTTTGTTTTTTGTGTCGATAATTTAGGCGGAGGCGGACGTTTTTTAGGCTCTGGTTTTTTAGGTACCGCCCGTTCTTTAGTTTGTAGACGAGTTTCTCGCTTTAAACGCACAAATTCAGTCATCACTAAATTATCGGTTTTTTTAAAGCCTTGTTGATTATTGCTAATCATTATTTGCATCGCCCAAAATAAACCTAATGCAATACTGCTACCGATACATAATGCCAATATTAAACGTATCACTGGCTTGCAGACTCGGTTGCAATCGAAGCATTCATAATCCCCGCCAAACGAATTTGATCCATAACACGCACTAATACATGAGTTTTAGTGTCTCTATCTGCGGCGATAATCACCGTGCCTAACGGGTTTTCAGCATGTAACCGCGATACATTTGCCCGTACTGCTCGAATATCGATTAAACGCTTATCAATCCAGACATCGCCATTGGCTTTAATACCTACAATAATATTGCCTTGTTCTTTGGTTACGCCAGTACTGGCACTGGGACGATTAACATCAATCCCCGACTCTTTCACAAATGAGGTGGTCACAATAAAGAAAATAAGCATAATAAACACAATATCCAACATTGGAGTCATATCTATATCAGCACTTTGCTCAACAGAGGAGCGGTTCGATCGTCTTCGCATAATAATATTATTGGTAGTTTAATAAATCGGCTAAATGATGGCTTTCATCACTAACCCGCTCTTCGATTAATTTACTAAAATATAAGCCGGCAATCGCAATGACCATGCCTGCCATCGTCGGAATGGTCGCCGTTGACACACCGGCTGCCATCGCTCTTGCATTACCTGTACCCGTTACCGCCATCACATCAAACACGCTAATCATCCCCGTGACCGTGCCTAATAAACCCAATAACGGACATAACGCAATTAACAGCTTAATCAAGCGTACCCCGCGTTGCATCTCAATATTAATGGTTGAAATCATCGCTTGGCGAATAAATAAAGCATGAGCAGAACGCTTATCATCGCGTTGTTGCCAATCTTCACAGCAATTTGAACGTATGGCAGGATAATTTAAACGAAAAAATAAAAAACGCTCAATAATCAAACACCATAAACAGATTGCCAATGCCAAAATCACCCATAATACATCGCCTCCCGATGCTAGAAAGCGGTTAATGTCATCAAAAAACACCGCTACTTTCCTGCTCGACGGCTAATAATACCCGCACTTTGCTCATCTAAAATCTGTACTAAATTTTTACTGCGTGATGCCAGCAAATTATGTATAAATAACAGTGGAATCGCGGCACATAAACCTAACATCGTCGTGACCAAGGCTTGTGAAATACCATTCGCCATTAATTTAGGGTCGCCGGTACCAAATAAACTGATAGATTGAAAGGTTGCTATCATCCCGGTTACGGTACCTAGTAAGCCCAATAATGGAGCCACTGCTGCAAACAGTTTAATCATCGATAAACCTTTTTCTAAGGCAGGCACTTCACGGGTAATCGCTTCATCTAAGACTAATTCAAGCGTGTCTGTATCCTCAATAGGATTTTTTTCTGTGGCTAATAAGATCCGCCCTAATGGATTATTATCCGCGGCAGGCTGCTCAACCTGCTGCTGCATTTTTTTACCAATAATGCTTAAAATAATTAACCGCAATACAGCATAGATAAAACCTAATACACCTAAACCAATAATAATATAACCAATGACACCCCCTTGCTGAATGCGTTCTTTCGCATCAGGAGCTTGAATCAACATACTTAATAATACGCCGCGTGTTGGGTCAATCGCAATCGGTAATTGGCCTGTTGTGGCTTGGCTAAAATTAGCTAATAAATCCAAATAATGTGTTTCAGGTTGACGCGATAAACTCACTAAAATATTGGTTTCAGCAGAATATTCCAAATAACCACTGTCAGTAAACGCATTAAATGCACCCACGCGAATAATCTCTGCATTTTTACGAATACCAGCCACTTCAACTTCACCCTGAAAACGGACAATTTTTCCTGATTCGGTCATCTCTTGTTGCAAAGTAAACCAAAGCTGTTTTAATTGTTGAATAGTCGGTAACGCCTTACTCTCAATCATGGTGGTTAATACTTTATCGCGGTGCTGATATTGTGCTGACACGACCGAATTATTAAGCTCGGCTTTTAAATCACCCGCCGCCAAACGTGCTACGCCAAATAATTCACCTAACTCACCACTACGCGCTTTTAATTGCGTTTCTAATTCAATTAATAACTGTTCATTAGCGGCTAAATGACCTTTTAATTGCTCACTCAAGCGTTCTTGATGTTTTAATTCAGCGGTTTCCGCGTTTAATAATTGTTGCTGAGTTTGTTTTTCAGCTAAAAATTCAGCTTCCCTTGCTTGATTAATATTACGCTCTAATTGTTGAGCTTGTTTTACATCGTTTAATAATTGGTCTAAATTTTTATGCTCTGCTAACAGGTTTTGGCTCACTAAACAGGCGATAAAAAATGTATAAATAAGTTTCATTATTTTACCTCTATGGCTAAATCAAGCGGTAAGGTTAATAAATCAGGGGCAGTTTCTTTGCGTGCAATACGTAAACCTTGGCGAATCGCATTACGATGTTCATTATCTAATAGTGTCCATGCTTTAGTTTTCTTGTCCCAAGCTCCGGTTTCACTGCCATCTAAACGTTGATAATATAAGGCAACCCGTCCTAAACGTAAGAAATCCACCGAACTTTCTTCATCTTGTAAAGTAATATTGCCACGATACGCTTCAATCGTATTGCCGTAATTATTTTCGATTTGATAGGCTTCAATTAAACGTCTAAATTTTTCTGCATTACTCACATCGGCCCGCACCATCATCTCACTTAAGCTTTGCAAACGCTGTTGTCGTTCCTTGGGTAAAAAAGGTAAATCTAAACGTACAAAATCAATCAAACTTTTTTGCATATTCAAAATCAGTGGCACAATTTCACGTTGCGTAAAATCTATTTGTTCTAACTGTTGATTCAGTGACGTTTTTTCTGCTTCCTGTGAAGCCAATAATGTTTGTAGATGCGTATTATAAGTTAATAAAGTTTTATTTTGCCTTGCAGCCGCACGATAACTCTCTAACATCTTACGTGTGCGGTCATCTAAAGCATCAATTTTTTTCTGAGAACTGGCTGCGGCTGAATACATCTTATTTTCAGTGCTAACCGCTTGTGAAAGAGCATCTGCAAACAGCGGGGAAACGCTAAAACTTGATAGGGTACACACTAAAATAGCGGATAATTGACGAGAAATACAACGCATATAAAATGATTTAAGCTGAATTTAAAAATAATGACCGAACTTTAACATAGCAAATAAAAATCGTCTATATCACCATTAAATAAAAGGTCATGCTTGATGCACATGTCATAACGATTCATATAGAGGCAGCTAAATAATAACTTTTTACTAATCACATAAATTAATAATTTGTAATATAAATAATAGCATGCTTAAATATTTAATCTTATTTTAAATGTAAAAATAATAATGAATAAAAATGGCTTAGTTAGAAATCATCGTCCTAAAATTATTGGTTTAATACGCTTATTTGATGTTGGCATTATTATTTTAACGCTAGCATGTGTCTTATCATTTTTTCAGCTTGAATTCGATGATAAACAGCTATGGTGGGTTTTATGTGCAGTCATGAGTTTTGAATTTTTTGCCGAATTAAGTACTTTATATAATGCACCTAGAGGCGTTAACTTATATGTCGAATCGACTAGAACATTAGGAGCTTGGCTAGGAGCTATTTTAGTCATTACCATATTTTCACAGTATAAATCAGATATTATTGAGCCAGTATATAAAACTGTGTTTTGGAGTTGGAGCTTTTTTGTTCCTATTTTTTTAATTTTATGGCATTTAATGTTGCGCAATATTATAAATTATAGTCGTTCATTAGGAAGAAATACGCGTCAAGTCGCTATTTTAGGGGCGACTGATATTGGCTATGAATTGAAAAAAACCTTTGATAAAAATACCTGGTTAGGATTTTCATTTATTGGCTACTTTGATGACCGACAAGAAGAACAACGCTTGCAAGGTAAAGTCATTATTAATGGTGATATTAAAGATTTAATTAAAAAAGTTAATAGTCATGAAGTTGATATTATTTATATTACTTTGCCCTTGAAAGCAGAAAAACGCATTAAAGAAATATTAGCGATATTAGCGGATACTACAGCCGTGGTTTATTTTGTACCTGATTTATTTGGCTTTGATTTGCTGCGTTCACGCATGGAAAACATAGACGGCATTCCCGTTATCAGTGTACATGACACGCCATTTTACGGTATCGATGGTATTTTAAAGCGCTTATTTGATATTGTAATCGCATCATTAATCTTAGTTTTAATTAGCGTACCATTAATTATCATTGCGATAGGTATTAAACTGACATCACCCGGCTCTATACTTTTTAAACAACGGCGTTATGGTTGTCGAGGTGAAGAAATTATGGTGTGGAAATTTCGCTCAATGACGGCATCAGACAATGGCGACTATGTTAAACAAGCCACCAAAAATGATATGCGAATCACGCCCTTTGGTGATTTTTTAAGAAAAACATCCTTAGATGAACTGCCGCAATTTATCAATGTGTTACAAGGACGAATGTCTATTATTGGTCCTCGCCCCCATGCTGTTGCTCATAATGAGCTTTATCGCGGGCAAATAAAAGGTTATATGCTACGTCATAAAGTAAAACCAGGTATCACCGGCTTAGCTCAAATTAGTGGCTTTCGAGGGGAAACTGATACCTTAGATAAAATGGAAGGACGTATTTATTATGATTTAAAATATATCCGTACTTGGTCGATTTTATTAGATATTCAAATATTTTGCTTAACCATTTTTAAAGGTTTTAGAAATAATCAGGCATGATAAATATGAAATTATCGGGTCACTAAAAAACGTTGTTGCGTATTTTCTAGCACTAAACAGGTTAATTTATTGGAATAATATGCACCGGTATCAATACCGATACGATTTAACTGAATATCTGGCTTATCAGTAATTGAATGTCCATAGACAATCATCTTGCCATGAAAATCAGTGCTATTTAAAAACTCTTCTCGAATCCATAATAAATCTGCGGCAATTTGTTTTTCAAGTTTCAATTTAGGTTTAACCCCTGCATGCACAAAATAATAATCACCTTGCTGATAATAAGTCTGTGATGCTTGAAAGAAATCTAAATGGCTAGCGGGTAATTGCTGCCTCAAATCCTCTTGAATAGCTGGTAAATCTGCTATATTTGGAATACCTTTTAAACGCACGTTATAACTACTCAAAGTGGATAAGCCTCCAAAATTAAACCACTGATTACTCGGTGGATTATATGGAGCAATAAAATCTAATAACACTTGCTCGTGATTACCGCGTAGAAAAATAGACTTAAACTGCGGCAAAGGCTTAGACAGCAAATAATCAATAACTTGCTTAGATTCAGGTCCACGATCAATATAATCGCCTAAATAAACCACCGTGATTTCATCTGCATAATCCTCTGCATCTGCTAAAATAAGAGTATGAATTTTCTTTAATAAATCATATCGTCCATGAATATCACCAATACAATAAATACGCTGCTTGGCAGCTAAATGAGGGGTTGGATAATCAAGAGGCTGTTTTTTAAAAGAAGAAAAAAAACGGGTCATTTTATTTTTCACAAATTCGTATCATTCAGCTATTTTAAAATAAAGTAATTATATGCTATTTAAATTTTTTATTATCATAATCTCACTTTCACCTTTATTTTTTGGTAGCAACCGAGTGTGGTCATGGAGTTTATACAGCAGCTTAATTGCCTGCTTAGGGGCTGTGTATTTTTATACTGTCTTGACCGCTGATAAAAAGCAGGCGCTTAGTCTCACATTTATTAAAATTCCATTGCTATTAATCAGTATCACCCTGTTATGGATTTACCTACAAACCGTTACCTGGTTACCCGCATCATGGCTACATCCTTTTTGGCAATTAACCGCCAATCATTTAAACACTGAAGTTGCCGCAAGTATCAGCATATCACCGGCTAACACTATTGAAGCATTAATGCGGTTGATAAGTTATTGTTTAGTCTTTTTTCTCAGTTTTCAATTTTCACGTCAAAGCAAAAATGCGAGTTTTATTTTCAATAGTGTCGCTTATGTAGGCACTCTGTATGCACTGTACGGCTTAATTGCTTTTTGGGGTGATTATAAAAGCTTATTCGGCTTTGAAAAATTACATTATCTCGGCAATGTTAGTTCTACCTTTGTTAACCGTAACTCTTATGCAACCTATGCAGGATTAGGGATTTTAGCGAGCTTTCCACTATTAATAAGCCGTTTACAGCGTAGCTTAAAATATGGCATTCAAAATAACTACGGTTTACAGTATTTTATTGAAAATGTGATTGTGCGTGCCGGCTTACCCTTATTAATGATTTTTATTATTTCCACCGCCTTATTATTAAGCCATTCCCGGGGTGGATTTTTAAGTTCTTTATTCGCGATTATTATTTTTTTAATCTTACCGATTATCGCTAAAAAAGTGAAAGTGGGCAAAATATCTATTATGCTGCTCATGATTGTGACTTTTACAACCGCAGCACTCTGGAGCAGTGGTGATAAATTATTAGAACGCATGGATCAAATTACCTTAACTGCAGATAAAAATGGACGACTTGCCGTATATGAATTACTAGAACAGCAAATTGCAGAAAATCCGTGGTTAGGTATGGGCTATGGCAGTTTTGAAAAGAGTTTTAGATTATATCGAAATGAAACGGTGAAAGGTTATTACACGATGGCACATAATACTTATTTAGAAAATATGTTTGAATTAGGCGTGCTACCCGCTGGCTGCTTGTTTTTAGCCTTGTTTTATATAGGCTTACAGTGTTTACGTGGAGTTTGGCAACGGCAACAACATTGGTATTATCCTGCTATTGGTTGTTGTGCCACCTTATTAGTGGGGGCACATGCGTTAGTGGATTTTAGTTTGCAAATTCCCGCAGTGGCTTATACTTACGCGTTATTAATGGGAGCGGCACTGGCACAATCCTTGCCACGCTCACAGCGTTTATCAAGCTAAGTTTTTGATCGTGTAATACGTTGATAATAACGCAATAATTTTTGCCAGCGTTCGGGTTCATAAGTTAATACTTGTTCAACAACCTCCAATAAATCAGGCTGTTGTTTTATCAGCTCAACTAAAGCACGAAAACGTAATGTACTGGCTAAATAAATTTGGTCTTTGAAGATATCCTGTAATTCAGGGTCTAAAAATGCTTGATGCTCATGAAAAAAACGTATACGTTTAATCAATAAATTAATTTCAAGGCGATCAGCATAACAAGATAAACGCATAGAATGTAGCTGGTCTTCTATGGAAAAATTTAAAATTTTCTGCATAAAGGCTAAGCGATACCAAACATAGGTATTAACGGGGGAAATCGTTAAGCTCTGTACCATATCTGCATATATTTCCTTAATAGCCGGCTTTTGTAATGTTGCCTCGACCACGGAGAATAGTTGAATGTTATTCGTGCCAAGCATCTGCCAACGTTCACCGGTTGCTGCCCACTGTAATGCCGATTCTATATGTTCATTACTTTTTTGATAAAGTTTTAAATCATTTGCATTGCGCACGCTTGTCACTGTTTTATCTACTTGAACAGGATAAAACATATAAACAGCCGCAATAAAACGCGGTAATGATAAATAAAATAAGCCTATGCAGCAGGCTATACCTATATACGCAGTTACTTTATTCTTATAATAAGTAGTCAAAATTTAACGCTTAACTAACATAATACTGGCCATATTGGCTGTAATGATAATAATGACCTGAATCACCATAACGTCCATATTGTTTTAAATCAACTTGCTGCAAAACCACACCCGCAATATTATGATGCTGTTCATTTTGTAAAATATGTAATGCACTACGCACCACCTTTCGCGGGGTTTTATCCCAGGCTAATACAAAAATAACTTTATCAACCAATTCAGATAAAACACGAGCATCAGGTACTGCCATAATAGGGGGTGAATCAACAATTACTAAATCAAAACGCTCTTTTAATTCTTCCATCAATAAATGCATACGTTTTGAAGCAAACAAATCAGTGGGATTAACAAAGCTCATTTTTCCACGAGGAATAATTAACATACCACAGGCTTCATCTTCTATTAACACATCATCTAAACTTAACGTTGAATCACCTAATAAATCAGTTAAGCCTAATTCTGCAGTTAATCCCAATTCTTTATCAATCACTGGCCGTCTAAAATCAGCATCAATAATCACCGTATGTTGACTGGCTTGTGCAGATTGACGGGCAATCAATAAACTTAAGGTACTTTTTCCCTCACCCGGAACAGAGGATGTCACTAATAAAGTTTTCACCCGGTCATCTGGATTAAGTACACTCAGTGATACTCGCAAAGTATTCACTGCTTCGGCCAGACTAGACTGCGGCTTATCTAATATATATTGATGTGGAGAACCTATTTGTTTTTGGACTTGAGGAATAATCCCTAAGGTTGCCATATGTAATAATTCTTGTACTTGCTCAGGTGAACGAATCCCAGGATTCAACATTTCCAATACAAACACCAACACTACAGCAAAAAATAATGAGCCTAGAAAACTCACAATCAACAATAATTTTTTCTTAGGAAAGCTTGCGATTAAAGGCGGCTCTGCAAGTGAAATAATACGCGCATCCGCTTGTTCCATGCCTTGTGTTGAGGTGGTTTCTTTAAAGCGATTTAAAAAAGTTTCAAATAAAATACGGTTGGCTTTTGCCTCGCGCTCTAAAGCACGTAATTGCACTTCATCTTTTTTATTGCCCCCGGTAGTCGCTTCAATTTTTTTCAAACTTGAGGCCAGCGAGTAGGTTCGAGACTTATAGACCTCCAATGAATTACGCAAACCCATCGCAATTTTTTTCACTTCTGAATGAATTTTATTTTTTATATCCTCAACTTTGGCACGCATCGCAATCATACGCGGATGTTTCTTCCCATATTCAACGCTCATTTCAGAATAAGTACGTTGCACTTCGGCTTCTTGCTCACGTAAATTTTGAATTAGCGATGAATTTAATACCGCGGATACACTGTCAATATTTTTACCGCTTTTTAAGATGCTGGCGACTTGATTATATTTTGCTTCGGCTTCTGCTTTTTCTGCACGAGCAACAATCAATTGACTATTTAGTTCCGATAATTGTTGCTGTGATAAGCCTATTGAATTTTTTACTTCAACTAGACCATGTGATTGTCTAAATTCCTCCACGATATGTTCTGATAATTCCACTTTATCTTTTAGTTCAGATAATTGATTATTCAACCAATCCGTAGCTTTTTTAGTCGCATCAAATTTAGCTTGTAACTGTCCAACAATATATTGTTCAGCAATTTCATTAGTAATTTTTGCCGCAAGTTTAGCATTCTCAGAATCAAATTTTAAATTAATAATTTGTGAGCGTTTAATTTGGCTAACTTTTAATTTATCTAAAAAGGTATTCACCATTTTAGTCTCTAAGGTTTGCTGCTTATCCTCTTCAGTGGTGTTATCAAGCTTTAATAAACCTAACATCTCTAACCAGTCGTCAGCAATCAATGATTTAAAGCTAAATTGTGCTAAAAAACCATCTGCTTTTTTTAAACTTCCATTAAATTCTTCATAACGATCCAGTTTTAATTTATCAATCACCTTATGGGCTAGACCACGTGATTTAATGACTTCCATTTCACCAATAACAGCGGTATCTCCAGATAAACCACCGGTAATAACCTCCTCAATATCCACAACTTTTGCCGAATTAATACCAATTAATAGCTGCGTGCTGGCAGTATAGCGAGGGATTAACTGAAAAATAATAGACACAGCAATCAGTGTACACAGTGTGGTGACACTAATTAATAACTTCTTACGCAACCAAAGAATATGAATAATATCACTTAAAGAGGTTCCTTCTTCGTCATCTTCAAACGTGTCTAATTGATGAGTGTCTTGTATAGCCTGTTGTTGCACAATAACGTCCTTTAAATAGTAAAACTGTCAAATGCTTTAGAAAAAACGCTCGTCTACACGAATGACATCGCCCGGCATTACTTTATCGTCCATTTTTAGCTTTAATTCTTCCTTGGTATTATCATTTACCCGTATTACCATTACATAGTCTTTTTTAGCACGATAAGTATAACCGCCCGCAATAGCAACTGCTTTACGATAAGACATGCCATCAACATACGCATAGGATTGAGGACGTTTTATCTCACCCATAATATAAAAAGGCCCGTAATTTAAGACTTCAATACTCACGCGAGGATTCAATAAATAATCGGGTTGCAAGCCATCGATAATCTTTTGTTTTAGTTCCGGTAAGGTTAAATCAATCGCCTTAATAGACCCTATCAGGTTTAATGAAATATTACCTGACCCACTTAAAATATATTCACCGGATAAATCAGTTTGATTAAACACGGTAATCTTTAATACATCTCCCGCGCCTAATGTGTATATTTTTGAATTTGCATGAACTAACGAAACCGTTAGTGATGCACAATAAAAACAAATAAAAACAAATTTTACGAGGTATTTTTGCATAAGCTGGTTTAGATAAATTTAAAGTTGGGCGGTAATATTAAACATAATTTTATGTACTTCATAATCCGTATTCACATAATTAACCTCTCGGCTATCGTAATTATAATTGACTGACAGATTAAAATTACGATTTAATAAATATTTAACACCAAAATTTGTACCGACAATATGTTCTAAGCGATTTTTACGGTTAGCAAGTGTCGTATTATTAACATCAAAACCTTTATATTCATGTAGTCGATAATACACACCTAAAGATAAAATCAGATTACGCAATAATTCATGCTCAAGCTTAATGCTAGGGCTGGTTGCCACAAAACCCGACACCCCGTTTTGAGTAGTTTCATTAATGGTACGACGAAATGCCAAACTAATGCTACTTAAAGGTGTAGGTCGCCACATTAAATTAGCAAAACCATTCACCCCTGAAATACTGGCCAATCTAGCATCGGCATAACGGCGATATTGATAACCTATAGAAATATCACCAGTCAGTAATTCGGTTAAATCAAATTCCATACCCGCTAAAATATTATAACCTGATGAATTACGTTGAAAACTAGTCGCTGAAGTCCCACTGATGACACTGGTATCATAATCTACTTGTTGCCAAGTAAACTGAGCAAACGTTTCATATTCAGGTTGAATTTCATAACCAAGCCTTATTGACGGAGCATATTCCCAACGACTTCGGCTGCTTTGCTGTAGTAAGCCATTTAAGCTTAAAGTATCTTGATAATCTGTTCGTGAAAACTGTATCGCTGGTTTTAATCGAAAGCGATTAAATTGGTGTTTATAGGCTAAGGTTATTAATTTTTGATCATAAAGCGTTGGCTTGCTTCCTCCTAGCTGATCAGGAGAACCACGATCTTCATGCAAATATTGATAAGCAAAGGCAGCTTCTAATTGGCTATGGCGTAATATATCTACACGTCCATCGAAGGTTAAAGAGACATCTTCATAATTATTCTGCGCTCCTTGCGTCGAATAAACGGCGATATCCGTTGCGAGTGCTACATTAAATTGATGTTGATTCCAGTTTGATGCCAACATAAAACCCGGTTGAAAATGGGCAATATAGCTACTAAATTCTTGGTTTTTATCGCGTTTAAAGATATTGCTATCATACTCATTATTGAATGCCATACTCGGTAATAATGTAAATGACCGAATATGGATACCTTGAGCAGCATAACGACTAATTTGTCGTTCCTGTCTATCTTCTGCATCATCTTGTGATTCATAAGCCTGAACCAACGTCGAGGTGCTTAATAAGACCGAAAGATAGAGTATATGTTGATTCATGCTTAAATATATTTAGTTATAAAATTAACTAGGGCTGACATTGGCATTGTCTGGTAACTGCTCCTTTATTCTCTCGAAGACATCTTGAGGTATTCCTCCTTTTCCCTCGGGCGCGCCTTTACCTTCCGGTGCGCCTTTACCTGCTGGTGGTGCCGCATATGCAGAGGTATAAGAAAAGCTTAATACAAGTGCTAGTGATACACTTTTTAAAGCCAATTTAATAGTATTATTCATTATTAATCCTTAAAATATAAAATAGTTTAAAAAACATAGTGTAACATAATAAAAAAACTAAATATCAGTATAAATACTTGAAAATTCTTCAATAAAAACTGATAACTGATTTTTAGCTAAATGATTAATACCAGCTGCCCCTTTACGCCCGCCCCCGGTTGGAAAGGCAGCACATAATATATCGGCATTTATTTTATTATTTAGCGGTGCCCGTACACTTACTTGATAATCATCCGCTTGAGTATAAGTAATAATCGCATGGGCTTTATCCGGATGTTGGTTTGCCAAGTTATTAGCAAATACGCCATTAACCCGTCTTGCCCAAACCGCATCATCTAAAATATAAACCGCCACTTTCTCATTTTCATATTCTGTTTTAATCGCTAATGCCTTCGCTAAATCCTGTTGATAACCTTGTTCAAGCTGATTAAAAATAACTGCATTAGCATCTATCAATGTCAACGGTGATGAATAATGCCGCATAATCTCATATAAATATTCAGGTTTAAAATGTAAATCCTCAATACAGCCACCATAGGCATTATAATTGATATACAGGCCTAATTTTTTTAATTGCTGTCTCGCATCATGATTTAAACCCAAGCTACTCGCTAATGTTTCAGCCGCAGCATATAAATTATCGCCAAAAGCAGCCACAATTGCCCACAGTGGATATTGACCGTTTAAATACTTATTAACAATTAAACTAGTGCAAGTATTTGCATCGGTATCAATTAAAGCAGTTAGGTTTTTATGGGTAGGGCAATGATCCGCTTGATGGTGATCGGCATAAAAAACCGTTGCTCCAGCTGTTAAAAATTGCTGTAAAGCATCACTATTTTTATCGAGGGATATATCTAACACCGTTAGGCTATCCCCTTCCCCGGCGGTTATTTTTTTTAATAATTGAATATCACGTTTAATACCAGTAATTAAAGTCGCCACTAATGGTTTTGCCAGCCGTAATTGAATTAAGGCACATAAACCATCGGCATCACCATTGAAAATATCATAATGCATTATGAAGCAACCTGTTGCGGTAGTATATTGCGACTGCGTAATAGTTGAATAACCTGATTTGCACTATCATCTAATGATAACGCATGAGTATCTATTTTTAATTCTGGATTATCAGGTATTTCATAAGGTGATGAAATACCCGTAAAATCTTTAATCTCACCCTCGCGGGCTTTTTTATACAAGCCTTTAACATCACGCGTTTCACAAACTTCCAAGGGACAATAACAATAAATTTCTAAAAAATCACCATGCGGCATTAAGGTACGTGCAATCGCTCGCTCGGCTTTAAAGGGTGAAATAAAAGCGGTTAAAGTGATAACGCCCGCTTCAAGCATTAATTTAGCGGTTTCACCGATACGGCGAATATTTTCTTTCCTGTCTTGCTGGCTAAAACTCAAATCCTTGTTTAAGCCGTGACGTACATTATCGCCATCCAATACAAAGGTATTCAGTTTCAACTGATATAGCTGTTCTTCTACTGCATGGGCTAAGGTTGATTTTCCTGAACCCGATAATCCGGTAAACCAAAGCACTACCGATTTATGTTGATTTTTTTGTTCACGACGCTGACGATTAACTGTCGATTGATGCCAAATTATATTCGTTGATTGTTCCTGACTCATCCGTTTATTCCTGATTATATTTATACCCAGTCCATTTAGAAATACGCAGTTTTCAATATGGGATAGGATTTAGTAAAAATGTTTTTTTAGCCAGCGCCATTGGGCAAACAGGGCTTCCCGTCTAAGCCGGGACAGCCAGTATTTTCAATGGGTCACGCACAATCTTAGATTTTCCTTTTCTAAGCATAGGTAATTCTCCCATCCGATCTAAAACCCATGAAAACACATCAGGAAAATCCTGATTAAAAAACCGTTGAGCGGCAGTTGTGCCATCTCGACATTTTAATCCATAATTATGGTTGGTACACGGCTTACTCATAAAAATTTGGCATATTTATTAATTTGTAACAGGCTAATATCATGCCACCTTTAAATGCTCACTTTCAGTTTCAAGCACATCACCTTTACGTTGCAATAAAAAATAACCACGGTTGAGGGTTTCTGTTTTTGCCTCTTTATTAAAATGAAAACTGGCCATTGCCCCGTATAATTTATAATGTTGATACACAGGAAACAGCGTTTTAAAATTTGCAATTTTCCGATCTAATTTATCCAGATCATTTTTATGTGCTTTATATTTCACTTCGATTATGGCAATCGCATCACCATTGGTCAAAATAATATCGTACTCTTCTTGTACTTTACCACGCTGTTTATGCAGGTTTTCACCAATATCATCAAACTGTAAATCACCTAGATTCAAATTATCAAGCAGGCTATTATAAAAAAACTCTTCTGCCACATCACCTTGATTATTCGTGACATTGCCTAATGTAATCCCGATACGTTCCAGTTTTTCATCTGTACGTTTCATTTGCTCGTCAGTACGTTTTATTTGTTCATCAGTGAGTTTCATTTGCTCGTCAGTACGCTTCATCTGTTCGTCAGTTTGATTCATACGTTCAGCGAGTAATGCAAATTTTTCATCTGTACGCGTCTGAGAAACGGCTAAACTCGCCACTAATGCTTTTAATTCATCATCTGTCATTTTAATTTATTGTTCACTTTATCTAAAAAAATCCATCTTATCAGCTGCATCTTTTGGTACACGGCTTACTCATAAAAATTTAGCATATTTATTAATTTGTAACAGGCTAATATCATGCCACTTTCAATTCTTCACTTTCAGTTTCAAGCACATCACCTTTACGTTGCAATAAAAAATAACCACGGTTGAGGGTTTCTGTTTTTGCCTC
>ENA-ORXI01000629-ORXI01000629.1-sediment-metagenome-genome-assembly--contig:-NODE-629-length-29282-cov-16.283547_pt1 | contig 29282 bp, 20 predicted proteins | sample MGYA00237861_ERZ511468 | MGnify/ENA primary metagenome ERZ511468 (study PRJEB26299, sample SAMN06266213) | sediment metagenome | isolation source: Hudson Canyon methane seep mesocosm | place... | reverse complement strand
AGTGATTCCTGGATGTGGGCAAGAGGAAAAAGTAAAGCAGAAGATCAAGAAAATCCCACGATAAAAGAAAGTGATCGCTGGATAGAGGGTTATGAGCGTGTGGCTGAAATGGCCGAACGCTGCCCTGACAGTCGGCTCGTTTATGTTGCGGATAGAGAAGGTGATATTTTAAGTCTTATGCAGAGAAGTAAAGCGTCAAATTTCCCTGCTGATTGGCTTGTAAGAGCCAAGCACAACCGTAAATTATCACCCGATGAAAAGCTTTGGGAGAGTATTGATAAACAAGAGGTTACAAGTCGAGTGAGCTTTATTAAGTCCCGTAAAAAAGGCGAAAAATCTCGACAAGTTTATCAAGAAATTAAAGTGTTACGCTGCACTTTTCCAGTAAAAGGAAAAGAAGGTATTGAAGTGACATTGGTTCAGGCAAAAGAAATCAACCCGCCCAAAGGGAAGTCGCCTCTTATATGGCGTTTATTAAGCAATCGAACAGTAGAAAATGAAGCCCAAGCCTGTGAATTGATTGACTGGTACCGTTGTCGTTGGGAAATAGAAATGTTTTTTGATGTTTTGAAGGTAGGTTGCAAGGTTGAAAAGCTTCAATTATCCAGTAAAGAACGCATTGAAAAAGCTTTGATTATGGCTATGATCGTTGCTTGGAGAGTCAGTAATGGTCATGTATCTTATGCGCTTAGGTCGTGTCTGTCCTGACTTGCCTGCTGAATTAATTTTTGATTCCTTAGAATGGAAATCATCTTATGGTTTACTGGACAAAAAGATACCGAAAAAAGTGCCTACCCTTAATGCAGTGCTAAGAAACTTAGCGACATTGGGCGGTTTCTTAGGGCGAAAATCAGATGGTGACCCTGGAGCCAAAAGTATCTGGATCGGTTTTCAGCGTATTCAAGACTGTGTCTATGGTATTCAAATGGCCAGAAAGCTAAAAGGCGTATTTTAGGACTTGTGTGTAAGGAGGTGGGCTTTTGGTCATCAATCAATAACCTTAATTTCTTCTATATTCTGATATATAAATTTCCCTCCTTTTCTTCCCCACCATATTACTTCTTTTGCATATTTTTTCTTATTTCCAAAATAATTTAATTCATCAATTATACGAACCCTATATTTACCTTTTTCAAGATTATATGATTTATTTACTAATTTAGATTTATAAAATTCATGGAAAGGATAGGTTAAATCAATTTCTTTATCACCATTTTCATTCCACTTAACAATTATAGATTTCTGATAAGTAATAATTTCATCTATTATTTTTTTTTCAATGTTGAGTGCAAATTTTTTATTGCTAAAATCAATAAATTCTTTTAATTCTAAGAAGAATTTATTTAAATCTTTAGAGATCCTTAGGTAAGATGCTTCATCTAATGCCCAAGTTATATCTGAAAATTCTTCAAGTATTGTATCTCTATTTTTTCCTTGAAGGTTTTCATCTAATTTTTTATTTACAAATCCTAATTCTTGTCCAATCATTGTTTCATGATTAATTTTAGCAAAGTTAATGAATTCTTCATAAAAAATTGAATATTTAAATTCATGAATTTCATATAAATATATTGATATAAACTGAGTTAAATTAAGGGTATGGCATGTTTGAACTATCCAAGAGAATATATTTGCTTTTCGATAATCATTTTTAGGCATGCTTCGTGTACTAGTGATAACCTCTTCATATTCTTGAGTGAAGTTGTCCCCAGGCAGTGAGTGATTTAGAAAAATGGGCATTTTTGTTGTTGCAACAAGGTGTTCTTTTTTATACTGTTTATCGTTCATAGGCGCATTGGGGAGGACGACACAATCATAAACAATTAATGAATTTTGTATTCCTGCTTCAAATAATTTGTCAATTCCTTCTTTAAAGCTATTGTATGATTCACCAGGTAAAGCCATAATAAGTTCCGTATATGTTGGAATTCCGGCCTTTTGATACCCAATAAAAAAATTTGTTAATGAATCAAACTTTAAGTTTTTTCGTTTAACCGTTGTTAATACTTCTTTATCCAGACTTTGAACGCTTAATGTAATACCTTTATCCATTTTGGCTTTATTCAGTACTTTCGCAATTTCAAATACCCTATTTGAACTGTTTTTTGCAAAAGCTACTCTGAATTGACAAGGGAATCCACTCTTCTCTTTTTCAATGCTAAGCATTTTTGCAAGATCTAAATCTCTTTCTAGTATGCCGAAATTAGCATCTGCACCAAAAATAAATCCTAGTTTATTCTCTCCAAACCAGTGTATTTCCTTTTCTAGTCTTTTAATATCAAAAGATTTTAATTTTGTTACAAATGAGCTCCCCCAATCACAATATGTACACTTATAAGGGCATCCCCTATTAGTTTCCCATATTGGTTGAAAGTTATATGGTAATTTTATGATTTCTTCAAATACACCACTTAAATATGGTGAAGGAATATTATTTATATCTTTTATTCTATCTCTTCTTATAAATGACGTAATTTTTTTTGTCTTATTATTAAAGGTTAGTCCTAATATTTTTTTAAAGTCTATTTGTGAATTAGGTTTAATATTTTCTTTTAAAATTTCATGAAAGGTTATTTCTCCTTCACCATGTACCGTAATATCTACAAAAGGATATTTATCAAAGAAGTAAGTCATATCATCAGGTATATGAGGGCCTCCAAATACAATAAGGCAATTTGGGAATTTTTCCTTGATTAATCTACTTACCTCTACATTAATTTCCCAATTCCATGTATAACATGATAATGCACATACATTCGGTTTATCTAAGTTTAATACGATTTTCTCAGGTGATTCACGCATAAAAATAAATTGTTTACTTGTATAGTTTTCACATATCTCTTTAAATGATTTAACATATGACCATAGTAGCCCTATAGAATATGGAATAAAAACTTCATTTCCATAGTTAAAATTAAACTGGAAAAAGTATATGTTTTTTTTATTGTTTTTCATTTTATTTATTCCCACCTAAACGGTGTTTTTCAAGATAGTTGTCACTCAAATATTTATCACAGGCTTGAATATACCCCCCCAAACTATCAAGACACTTATTTTAGATTCCTTATTTACTCTCGTTAAGCTGCTTCTCTTAAGGGTGTATTCAATAAAATACTTTCTTTGTACACAGTCATCGGTTTTTTATAATCGAGTGTTTCATGGAATCGCTTGTGATTATAGAATTCAATATACTCGTTAACGTCATCGTTTAATTCTGCAATTGTGTTGTATTCATTTAAGTAAATACGCTCACATTTTGCACTACGCCAGAAGCGTTCGATACAGATATTATCGGTTGCGCGACCTTTTCCATCCATAGAGATAGTAATCCCTTTGTTTTTCAGGCGCTGTGTATGAATTTCACTGGTATATTGGCTTCCTTGGTCGGTATTAAATATTTCAGGGGTTCCGTAACAATTTAGTGCATCATTCAGTACATCCATCACCAGTGTGCAGTCCATGGCGTTGGATATTCTATGGGAGAGAACGGCTTTAGAATGCCAATCGATAATAGCGGCCAAATAAACCATACCGCCTTTGACTTTAATATACGTAATGCCCGTGCTCCAGACCTGGTTCGTTTTAAATATATCGAGTCCACATAGTTTGTAGCTGTGTTTTTTGTGCTCTTTAATCGGTGTCGTAGTGGTAACTTGTTTGACTGCTAGGACGGATTTTAAGTTCACTTCCTGCCGATAACGGGCCACTATATTCAAGCTGACTGTAAAATTATCTTCCAGCAATTGCTGGTGCACTTTAGCCGCTCCATAAATCGGGATTTCTTCAAATATCTGTTGAATACGTTGTTTTATGTGGGCTTTCTTAGCTCGGGTGCTTTTTTTATAATAAAAACTGCTTCTATTCAGGCCAAGTAATGCGCACTGATCCTTGAGTGATAAGGTTGTCAGCTTGGGCTCAATCATTGGTTTTTTATCAGATGAGGCAAAGCTTTTTAGCTTTTTTTCAAGCCATTCCTTTTCAATCGTTACTTTACCCACTAATTTCATGAGCATTTCATTATCGTCTTGGGCCTGTGCCAGTTCTTCTTTATACTCTTTGACTACTTTTGAAGGCTCCATCGCAATCACAGCGTTATCCAGGAATATCTTTTTCCAGTTATTAAAATTTTGAGGCGTAATATTATTAGCACTCGCTATTTCAGCGACTGTTTTTTCATTTTTTAAGAGTTCTAGGACGAGTTTGCTTTTAAACTCAGTACTATAAACCGTTCTTTTTTTGCTCATGGCATACTCCAATTTTTAAATCATTTTACGGCGATTGGAATAAGGCATCTAATTTTTGTGTCGGAAATCATTGGGGGATTATAGTCTATCAATAGCTTTCCATTACCTCCATAACTCCTGCCCCATAACTATTTGTACACTCACTCGATTCAACGCCAAAATCTCTCTCTCTTGATTTACAATCATTAACGGGACTACTTAATCGTCGAACAAGCCCTTTAGCACCTTGCTCATTATTTTCAATTTTAGAAAAAGGCCCTGCTGGTACTCCAATCCCTTGAAAAATATTCGGTGTACTGGATACTAACGCTAAAAAACGGTCTGCTCCTGCCGGCCCATTAGCAGGTAGCCGCCATGATTGTCGCGGAAGTTGCATTTTTTCGTGTACCTTAATTTTATTATTAGAGTCAATTGCATTAGGAAATAACTGAAATATTTTCCCACTTGAACCTACAGAAAATATAGTTAAATAGCCTGGTTTGCTTGACGTAACAGTCATTTCTAGGTAGTCAACCCCAATTGTAAACGTTTTTTTTGTAGGTTGAATACTTACAATATGAGTCGCATCCGCACTTTGCTGAATTGTTTCTAATAACGCCATTGAATTAATGGTGGCTTGTGATGTAACAGTACCAACAACAGCCCCACTTTCTTGAAATGCTATCGGGACATTTCCTCCTGGCCCACTTCCTTCAGTAATTGTTTGCGAAGTAAAAGGGAAATTTGGGTTTTGTTCTTTCCATTGCGCAATTTTTTGATTTATCATTTGTTGTGCGCATTGCTTCGCTTCCTGTAAGGTAATAATGGAATCACCGTTTATATCCGCACCTTTTTCTGGATTCGTACAGCTTGCAAATGCTGTTGTGGCTATACCACCGTATTGCTCACCGCCGTCAATAGCAAATTCATTTTGAGCCGCAGATGCCAAGAGATAATAGTTTGGCGTTGCTCTCGCATCCTCGATGTCAAAATCTCTTAAAGCTCTAGGTGAGTAGTTACCTGCTTCTGCACAACTATCCTCACCAGAACTCATCACAAATTTGATCGTTGGAGATTCTGTATCATTATGACGCTGAATTCCTTTACCATTAACAACCATACCACCAGAAAAACAAGTATCTAAAAATACGAATGTTTTTCCTGCTTTATTTGCAATTTTTGTGAGCTTTTCATGCAACTCATCTTTACTCATGGTTTTCATATCTTGAGTTACAATTGCTTTCTCGCACACTCCTTTAGCGCCAGCCTTTGCGTAACTTGTTCCATGCCCAGAAAAATAAATAAATACCTTATCTGCTTTTGTAATTTTTTTTTCAAACTTAGAAATTGCAGTACGCAATCCATCCAATGTTAATGCTTTATCTTTTTTCAGAGTAATATTTTCAGAGGGAATGTTCATCGATTTAGCCAAAGCCATTGCTGTTTTAAAATCTCGTTTTACGCCAGCTAACGGCTGTATCTGATAATCTGAAATCCCCATAATCAAAGCATAGTTCTCAGCCGAGACTAAAAATGATGAGACTGATAGTAAGCCAGCTAACATTGTACTGTAAATTTTCTTCATTATTACTCCCTTATTTGGGCATTAATTGGCTTGTGAAAGATAAAAAGCAGCCCAGTAGTAAGGGTTAGGATATTTACTCTTTACTCTCGCTTGCGCCGATAAGAATGCGGTACTAACTATATGTGTTTGTGCTAAATCCTGATAAAACCAAGCAACGAAATCTTTGGTTGCCTGATCATCTACTTTCCATAACGATAGAATAATATTTTTATTTCTGTTCGCCGTTAGCGGGCGTAAAATACCCATCAATTCATTTTCATTGCTCTGATCTGCCGATATTTTTCCTGTTTCACAGGCGGCGGCAAAAATAAGCTGCCTATCTTGCAGAATGGCATACTGACCCATATCTTTCGCATATAAGGCATTGGGGTCATCGGTGGCCATTCCTCGTTTTGCTCCTGCAAAATAGAGTTTCGAATTTTTGGGATCTTTCGAGTTAAACCCACCGTGCATGGAAAGGTGAATAATATTAGCGTCTTTTTCCTTATTTAGCTGTGAAATCTGAGCTGCTTCGCGTTTGTATATCTGAGCATTAGGAACCTTAGATATTATTGCGTCGGCTTCCTGTTCTGCACCGCTCAGATCCAGCGTGGGATTAAAAAAACCTAGTAAATTAATCGTATCAATACGCTTAGCTGTCGCTTCAGTAAAAAGACTCACTGATCGTACTGATTCTGTACCCAGGTGAAAGTTAAGGGGGTGGCGTGCAATCCACTTATCCGGACTAATAGTTAGTTGTTTAGATAATACTAGTTTTTTAGCCAGACGTTGCAGTACATTTGAGCGTTGACCTTCATCGCTTCTTTTTGCAATCGCATTTAAAGAACTACTTAACTGATGTTTAAGTGCTCGTAGCTTTCGACCCGATATTTTTTCTACACCCGCAACTTTTCCGTGCTGAATAGAGGTTAAAAACACATCTGAATCAATGAAAATTTCTACGGAATCATCATTGGTTTCAATACCAAAATCACGAGTGGTCAAAGGCATAGTTGAACGATCAACCATTTTAGCCGTCGCCATGCGTTCCCTTGAATAATGTCCATCAACATAGAAATCTAGAAAACTATCAATACCGGATAATTTACGCTTAAAGGCTTGTTTATCAGGCAACCCCGAACTATTGCGTTCTATGCCATCCATATTGTTCGCTAGATTGTTTCCGTGTTGATTTTTCTGACTGACAAGTAGACGCTCTTCAAGCAACATCCGTGATTTATTTAAACTAATGTAATAAATCATGTCTTCGTACTCGTGTCGCTTATAATTTGCCTCAATCAATGTAGAAATATATTGATTTATTAAGGTGTTATAGCGCCATCGGTTGGCTGCTTTGCGTAAATTAATATAGGGAAGATAGACGGTTTCTAAAGCGTATTCAGCAAATTTTACATTGCCTGTTTGTTTATAAACCAAGCTAAAGTAATCAGCTAGGCTTAGAAAATCAATTTCAGAAAGGTCAATGGTAGAGATTGTTATATTGCCACTTATTAAGTTTTTATAAGCACTAAAAGTAAAGCTTGGCTCTACTTTTTTCAGTTCATATTCCGCCTTAATCAATCTAGACATCAATACTCTATTGTCATTATCGCTTGCAAATCCATTCGCTATATCTCGTTTAACTAATGAAATCTGCTCAGTAAGTACTTGAGGAGCATAGCTCTTAAAATGGTTTTTACTACCACTAACTAAGCGCCTATTATTCTCCAGTCTTTCTTTTGCTATTTTTATAATACTGTCTTTATTTATCGAAATATAATTATTAACATATTTTTGATTACCCAAAATAACTTCATTAGCCACATTATATTTAGGTAAGAAATTACCTGCGACATCACTATCTAAGATTGTTTGGCTCAATAGAGACACATCAAATTCAATCGCTTTTTCTATATCAAGTAATTGATAGCTATATAAATCTGCTAATTCAAAATACAATCTCGGTTTAGCATAAGAATCCTCTGAAAAATCAGTGACGGTTTTTAACAAATTGCTCTCTAATTTTTTATATTCACCAGCGGCACGTAATGCTGAAACTTCATTTATCCGAGTAATTTGTTGTTCAACATTAGTATCTTGAACACCATATTGAGATGAGGATATGCAGCCTGATAGAAATAAGATCACCATCAAAATTGGTGACCGTATCAGTACTTCTCTTCGATTGTTATTCATTATTTTAGAACCTTAAGATTGCTAACAAGTCTTTCGCCAGTTGGCTAAGGCTATCTTAATGAGAGTTAAGGTAGCCTTAGCCTTCAAAAAAGGCCGTTCACTATTCCTATAATTTCTTAGATTCAATAACGCCAGAACCCCCCATTGCTTTAAATCCAACCTTACAAGCATTTGTAACTAATAAATGTTTCTTCTTTTGTTCACTTAATACACTATGAAATTTTTTCTTAGACGCTTCAATATCATCTTCATTAGAAAGCTTGGACTTTGCAATAGTAGATAACGCACTATAGTAAGGAACATCCGTAAGTTCCCTAGTCATTTTCATTTGTTTTAAATCCCCACTCTTTGAGTTCATCTCACAGCCAGAATAAAATCTAAAATCTCCTCCCGAAACTAAATTTTCAAAATAGCTAACAGGAATAAAATTAATAGAAAGATGCCTAAATCCACTTAAATTTGCAGTCATCATATTGTATGTAAGTGTGTCTACTTTCTTATCACTAGCCTTAACTCTTGACCCTTGTAAAGTCATTCTATTAGAATATTCCTGACCAGCATATTTATTTACAGCACTAGAACTAATGAGATAAGTTGCATTTTTTATAAGTTTAGATAGCCATTTATTGTAAAATTCTGGAGTATAAAGCCCCATTTCACCTGATACTGCGGAAGAAGCAGTCTTCATACTGCCTCCAATAATCCCCACCAACCCCGTGCCTGATGTGTATTGGGCCATATGCTCAGCACTTTTATTTTTAGCCCACTTAATAATCATGTCATGATAACTACGCGAGGTTTTCAACGGCAAAAGCTTTAAGCCAATAATTTTAGTGAAGAATTTATATTGTCGTTTAGTTTCTTTCCAGTCTAGTTCCAGCTGAAGATCTTTATTATAAAAATAGACAGGCTCCATAAGACCAACTGATGAGGATAATGCTGATTTTAAGACCGCTCCATCTTGGTTCAATAAAGCAAACCGCGAAAAGTCTCCATTAGCTTCTTCTTTATAAAAATAGCTTCCTTTTTCATCTTTAACTACTTTCCCATTTTCTTTTCCAATCAAAGAATAATATTCATCAATATCGCTTTCAGTAATATTTAAGGCATTATAGGTTGACGTCGGGTATCCAGATATTCCCATCTTGGCAACCATTGTGCCACACCCAGAAAGCAATGCTGAAGTTAAGATAGGGGCTAATAAAATTGACTTTTTCATAGTAAAACTCTTATTTATGTTATTAATTAATTTATAACAATGAACATCAGCTTAATGACAGATCACAGTTCGAAAAATATATAGAATATTATTAAAGCACCTCCATATCCACCCGCCTATTGAGCTGATGATCACTTGCATCGTCCCCGGAATATCTTAATTCCTGCTCGCCTTTGCCTTGCGTTTGAATATGCCCAGTCAGCTGCGGATTTGTTTTTTGCAATGTTTGCTTAACTGCCTGAGCTCGCCGTAGAGAGAGCTGCATATTATAATCTGAATCCCCTACCTTATCGGTATGACCCGTTAGCAAAACTGTTTGTTTTTGATTAGCCAGAAACTTACCTAATTCAGCTACCTGGCGCCGCCCCGCCTCAGTCAGTTCAGTACTGTTAAATTTAAAGGTGATACTATTAAATTTAAGTTTAGGTACAACACCAAAACTCTTTTCACTGATTGATATAGCAGTCTGTATTTCGTCAGCACTGCTTATGTGTTGGGCACTTTGCAAATCAATTTTCTTTCGCACACGCAGTAACCACTCAGAAGAATTTTGTTTGTTGATGGCATAAGCTTGCTCTATAAATAGACTCGATTTTTGCAACGCCCCCTTTTTAAAATAAATCAAAGCACTCCGAGCCAAGGCATTGGCTTCTCTTGGACTAGCACTTATACTTAAATTTCGAGCATTTTTAAAACTCTCGAGCGCCTGATCTAATTTATTTAATTTAGCTAATATTCTACCTTGCTCATAATAACTGGCATATTTTTGACAAAGCTCTATCGCCTTATCAATATCAGCTAAAGCCTGTTTATAGTCTTTGTTATTTTTACTCGTTACGGCTTGTTTATAATAACTTTTTGCTTGATTGCAATCAGCATAAACAGCGCTACTAAAGCATAGGGATAATATAAGTATGGGAAGTTTATTCATCATTGTCTTTTATAAAGTATAAGTGTAACCGTTCATATCCCCCCCTAAACAATATCAAAATACCCCGTCATTCCTGCATGCTGTTAGCAGGAATCTATGCTGAGCATGGGTTCCCGATTAAACACTTCGGGAATGACGATATTTTCATGAGGGTCTGTGAACAGTTACAGTAAGGTTCTTAAGGCTATCAATTAATAGCGGCGTTTTTAGAGACGGTTAATAGATCCAGCTCACTAAATCCATATTGCGCATGTTTTAAATAAGCACTGAGTTTTTTATACAAATCTGACTGCAAAAGTAAAACTTCCTTGCCAACGAACTCTTTTAAAAAATCTGGCTGTTTAGCAAAACCTATGGCAATTAAATGATCAATTCCAAAAGGCTTCTGTACCTTAATCCAGTCGGCTTTATTTTCACTTGGAATAAATTTTATGTCTTGAGCTGGAATTGCACTTAATTCATGCTTCATATAAGGGTATAGAACAGCTAAATTACCATGTGAATCAACATCTAACAAAAGTAAATGCATTGGCTTTTCGCTACGTAAGGTAAAAGCCACTAAGTCACCCTCCTTAGCTGAGCTACCATCAAGCCCCTTATTGATATTAAAATCTATATTAAAAGAAGGCCTGCTTTGTAATACCTGTTTAAACTGCTTTTTCCAGGCTTCTTGCTGTACACGCCCAACAAACTGCTTTAGGTTAGGTGAGTTTAATGTGCCAATTAAATCGCCTGATTTATTGATAAATAAATAATGATTACCTTGTTTTTTTACAACCAAATCCGCGTGTACATCACTTATTTTTAAGGCTGGGAATTGCGCAAGTCGGCTAATAAGCCTTGCCTCACCAGCCGGTACAGACACCGTAAACAACACCGATGGCGTGGAGACGTTAATATTACGTAATATCCCTCGTTTACCCAACACATTATTTAAACTTAATTGCTGGCTATCCTCCATCGCTACAGGTAGTATTTGCGGATCATGAGAGTAGCCACGTGACCGCATAAAATCTTTAACAGCAGCATACAATTCACCATAATTTGTTTTTCCATCATTATTTTGATCTGTTTTAATTTTTCCTGATAAGGCTCTTAATAACGCATCAGTAAAGGCTCCATGAGGCTTATTATCCATGGTCGGATATTGTTTAAGCCAGTATTCGCCAATATCTTGGGCTTTCTCTCTAGGGCTGGCGGCTGATAAATACAGGATGTTTTTATAAGGATACGGATCTACCGCTGCTGTTCCACAATCAAAACAGGCGGCAGGCTCGTCATCATCAACGACAGAATCAAAAACCTCGGTTGTTCGAGTGGGTAATAAGGATCCTTTATTATATAAACCTCGTACTGAGTTGCCAGAATAACAACTATCAAAAATAACAAAGACTTGCGCTTTAGTTTTATCTAGCTGAGAGAAAATAGGTCTAAAGTCTCGCTTACCCACCAGTAAATTATCCACAATTTGTTGTCTTGTATCCCCTGCATGGTAATAGCCATAAGGTACTAATGCGCCACTACTATAGGGTAGCGGTAAACCTGAGCCATTTTCATCTTTATTGTGAGCACTGGTGCCATGGCCACTAAAATAGATAAAAATTTGGTCATCTGCGGTTGCTTGTTGGGCTAGCTTAGTCAGCTCAGATAATATATTCGAATGGGTCGCATCATAATTAAGCAAGGTTTTGATATTTTGGGCAGTAAAACCCCAGTGCTGTTGCAACGATTTTTTAAGCGCAACTACATCATTCACTGGCCCTTCAAGTTTATCTTTTTTATTTTGATAATCGCTAATACCGATTAACAAGGCTTTATTGGTTGCCCATAGTGGTTGGCTTAAGCCTAGCATAGCCGCCAAGCTGATGAGTTTAAGTGTTGATTTTTTCATATTGTTTCTTTTGTTTGGTTTCTTGTTTATCTCATTCCCAAGCTAGAGCTTGGGAATGAGATAAACAGTTTAATGCCTAGTCACAGGAAACGCATTTCCACTGGGCGAGATCGTCGGATATTGAGCCGCGTTAAAAATTCGCTCTGCAATTTTTGGCACTTCATCATCAAGGTAATCAGCAATTTCTGTGGTTTTAACAAAACCATCGTTATTAGCATCTGCTTTACCTTTTAGTCCCTCGACCAAAACCCAAGTAAACAAGCCATGCTCTTTATATCCTTCTAACGCTTCTTGTTGTGAGCTTGATGCCGACAGCACGGTGCTACCAACCGCACGGCTTAATACTTTCATGGCCGTATCCTCGCTCATGCCTCGGGTTAATAAAGCTACTTGGATTGCATCACCTAAAGCACCCGCATTACACGTATCTAGCGTAATAAACTTTTTTGTTGCTGGAATATTGGCGATCAGGTCTTGAACTTCGGTTTGACTTAAAGCATTTTTCTTCAGTTTTCGATTTGAAGTCGAGCCGACATCAGAAGTAATAAAAAAATACTCACCATCATCAACCGTGCCGTGACTCGCGGCATAAAAAACAAATAAATCTTCTGGATTTAACGCTTGCATTTTCTCAAGCTCGGAAATTATGCGTGCCTTGGTGGTTTCTTCAGGAGTTGCTAACAACGTAACATGCAACTGATCGAATAAACCCCGAGTGTTTATTTCAAGCGTTTGTTTAAATAACTTTGCATCTGCCACTGAGTAATTTAAACGCAGTTTAGGGTTTTTAAATTCATCAATCCCGATAATCAACGCGTGAATAACTGGTTTATGACGGCTATGAAATGTTGCCTGAACCGTGTACAAGGCATCTTTACTTTGCATGGTATTTTCCTTATTAAACGCAATCGCCCTGATTCTGTTTCCACCTTGCGCTAACTTAATGGTATATTCCCGAAAAACCTGCTTATCTTTGATGCGGCTCAACCCTCTTGTCCCATCAAGCGAAACAGCCACCTCGTTAAGGTATAGCCTAACCTGACCCAAACCACCGCCTTGTTCAGTCATTTTGACCCTAATGGTGATTTCTTTGTTATCAGTGCTACGTTCTGTATTAATAATTTCAACTAGGGGAGCTGATTTTATATCAGCTATTTTTACAAGTAATTTTTTTTCTTTTCCTTGAAGTGCTAATTTTATTATATCGGGGCGATAGAACGTTTCATAATACTGATCAATAGTGGAAACCTTTAATGAACCAGTCTGAATGTTTAAATATTTAGCCCCATTTTTAGAGGCATCAAAATAACCATCTGGTGTGATTGCTACCCATTCACCATCCTTAAAATTAACCATAGTTAGAAGCTCTTTGCCTGTTTTGGTATTCCAATACCTTATTAAACCTTCAGAATTCTGTGCAAACATAAGTTTCCCTTCTTGACTGAAATCTAAAGATACAATACTGCTAAACCCTCCCTTAAAGCGTTTAGTTTTTATCCCTTTTTCAATATCCAACGCAACTATAGAACCATTTTGGCCTCCAAAAAAAATGATATTTTTATTTTTATTAAACGCTAATTTTGTAACACTACCAGTATCTCCAACAAATGCTTTCGTACTTTTAATATCATGTATCCCCCAAAGCTTTATGGTTCCATCCCTACTTCCCGAAAGAATATATTTCTCATCAGGGCTAAAAACAATAGAACCAACTCCCGCATAATGCCCAGAAAATGAATTAATAACTTTTTCATTTTCTACATTCCAAATAGTTTGAGTGTTCATCCATTTTCCCGTAAAATCGCCTCCGCCATCATGACCTGCGGCAATGTATTTTCCACTTGGACTGAATGCTAATGAGTAAATTTCTTGGGCCCCTCCTTTAAATGATTTAATTTCGTTACCATCATTAATATTCCATAATTTAAGCTCTCCATTGTAGCTACTTGAAGCAAAAACGTCCTCATTAGGACTAAAAACTATACCTGATATTTTACTAGAGTGACCTTTAAAAACTTTAACCACTTTACCTGTCATTACATCACTAAATTTTATGACATTGCTAGAGTTAGTAGAGGCAATATATTTCCCATCAGGAGTAAAAATCACATGGTTAACCCAACCTCCAGTATCTATTTTCTTCCAAATAAATTTACTTTTAGAATTATCGAAAAGCCTTAAAGTATTAAACCCACCTAAAATAACATATTGCCCATTTTTGCTAAGAGCAGATGAACTAGTGCCATTTTTTTGAGAACCTCCCCCAAAATCTAAAATTTTCTTATTTGTTGCAATATCCCAAAGACTCATATTGCCATCATCATCTCCAGAAACAAATTTTCTACCATTAGGGCTAAAAGAAATATCCGTAATAAATCCATCTATATAAAATTTTTTAGTTCCTTTACCTGTAATAAGATCGTCCAATCGTAAAATGTTTTTTTCCCCATTTCCTCTACCTATAATAAGAGAAAAAATTGAAGTACTATTTGTAGGAAAAAAAACAGTTGCAATTCTGCCTGAGCCTGCTTTTATTTTAACTACTTCTTTTCCAGTTTTAAACTCAGATACTATTACCTCTTTATATCTAAGACCCTCTAGAATGTACTTGTTATTCGAACTAAATATTGTGTTGTAAGGACTACGATCAAATTCTTTCTTATGTTTATTTATAAACAATATAATTTCTTGTTTCTTTAAAATATCAAATATCAAAACATTATCTTTTTCATTAAAAAAAATAACATTACCAATTGAGGTAAAATTAACCGACGACTGTATAACATTACTATAACTATATAACTCTTTTCTCCTCTTAATATCCCATATTTTTAGAATATTGGTGCTATCTCTATCAAAATATTTTTTTTCATTAAAAATAGAGAATTTTTTTCCTCGTTCACGCCCTACAGAAAGAAGATACTTGCCATTTGGTGATATTTTCACTAATTTTGTTGAATCAGAATAAGCCTTTATTAAAGTTATTTTTTCTGTTTGAATATCAAAAATCTTGATATTCCCATCCTCGCCACCAGAAATTAGTGTTGATATATCTGGACTAAAAACAACTGAATTAGCCCCACCTGTTATACTGCTCTCATGAGCATCGAATGTTTTAATTAATGCGCCAGAATTAGCATCCCAAAGTTTTATACTCCCCTCCCATCCTCCAGAAGCAATAAATTGTCCATCTGAGCTAAAAGATACACTCTTAACCCGACTATGCTTAGTTGGTATAAATGGATTGAATATTTTAAAGGTACTTGGTTTATAGATACTATTGTCAATCTTAGGATTTTTTATCGTAGGGGATGTAGTGCATGCTATCAAAAATAGGTTAAAGAAAAACACCAGATATTTTAGAATTTTATTATTCATAATTTATTTATCATTGTTTTTTCGAAAAGAAATTTCCTGGAATAAAATGAAGGAGGGAGCGGTTAAGTTTTGAATTTTCCACCTTACATTCTCCTGAGATCATAAAACAATTTAAATATTTATTATCTGAAATTTTCTTTAGTTTCCAGTATTCAACAGTTTCAGTGATATGATATTTTTTTTCACTTCCAGTTAAATATTTTGGGTTCATATCACTAACTAATATCTTATTACTTCCATCCACAGGATACAATATTCCTATAGTTGCGTCATCAGATATAAAATATTGCCCCTCCCCAAAAGGAAGTTGAAAATCTCGTATCCGTTTATTAGCCATCAGTATTGAATTGATAGTAACAAGATGCTTATCTCCTAAGTAATATAACTCATTTCTAACTCTTTGATTAGGTGAAAAATATAGCCATCCTTGCCCTTCTAAATAAACACTATGGTCAGAAATATCTTCTAGTTTCACTTGATGTGTACACCCTATTAAAACCGGGAATATAAATATACTTAAAATAGACAACTGGAAAAATTTCATATATATACCTTTTTTACAAAAAATTTAAATTCAAATAGCCTCTAAAGTTTTAGCTAATTTATGAGTTTAAGATTGATTTTTTCATCTTATTTCCTTTGCTGTATTTTTTATTCCTAATATCCAGTTTCTCTGCTGTACGGTTCGGTTCACTATAATCAGAAATTACACATGCACTCCCAAACGGAATTATGAGTGCATGGAACAAAAAAATCACCAACTACTTCATCTCCACCAACTTTCCTCGCCAAGCTTCATTATCCAAACGCTCACTCAACGGCTGTTTAAACTCATAATGGCTAAAGCGTGCACCCCACGCCCCTTCTTTCTTAACCACTTTTGCTAAACCAATCCCTTCTTCAACCACGGTATTTTCGCCAGGATTAGTATGCACATCCACTACAATCGGTTTATCACTAACACCGCTGGTATAGCTCAAAATGGTTTTATCTAACTCATTTAAAAACGCTTCGTCTTTAGCGTTCAGTTTGTTATCAGATTGACTGCTAATCGCAATCGCACTCACTAGATTTTTTGCAAACTCATCCCAAGCTGGATGAGGGGTTTTAGATTGGTGCTGCTTAACCAGCGTTGCTAAACCCTGATAAAGCACGGTGGCTTTTTCAAGTTTCGCACCCGGACGAGCCACTGGGAAACTAATGCTTTTACCGCTTAATGAGTACGATTGTTTGCTATAAAGTAAATTAATATAACGTTGCCAAGTCCAAAACCCTAGGCTACTGGTTAAACGCTCTTCTGCTTGTTCAGCACTTAGTTTTTCTGGTTTTAGCCAGTTGTGTAATAACTGATTTTGGCTGGCATTTAAACCTTGTGCCTGAGCAATAATCGTCATTGCCCCTGTATTCGCATAGGTATAATGAGAGAACCGATTTTCTCCTTGCTTTACCACCCAATCCTGCGCTGCTTTGCTATCAAGCAGAGCCATTAACTCTTTAGCACTGGGATAGCCTTTCACTATTTTGCCATTTAACATGCTCGCACCAAAAGGCAAATCACCTTTTACCCCCGCGGCTTTATATTCACCACTATGCGGATACAATAATTGCTGAAAAACCGCATTATCGGTGCTATAACGCAAAGGCATTAAACGCCAGCCGGTTAACACATCTGCCGCTGTTGTGCCTTTTTCTAATAAACTGACATCAACGGCAGCGGCAATAATTTTAGGCTGTTTATGGTGTTTTTTAGCATAAGCAAATAAGGCTTGTTGCTGCTTTTTAATGTCGGTTGCTTTTGGCACCTTATTTAAATCACCGGTTGTTAAATCATCCGCAGGCCCCATTTGCCACGTTAATAAAGATTCTAGTTTTTCTAAGTTTTTATTGCCTGCTAATGGCTGCGCTAATAACATCGCCTGACGTGTCATACGCTCTGCCATCACCTCACTAATACCGGTTGCTTTACTGGCTTTTAGCGCAAATAGCACACTGCTGGCATAACGCATCGCTTGAAAATACTGCTGTTGCGCTGCATTTTCGGTATAACGCCCGCGCGGCTTAAACTGGCTGTAATCTATTTTTGCTTCCCACAAAGGTGAGGTGGCTATGCCTTTGGCGGCAATAATTAAAGTCAGTTCTTTTTTTGCACGCTCACTAGAAAGTTGATGCTGGCCACTCAATAAAGCCTGCAATAACTGAATATAATCTTGATTAGCCAATTGCGCGGCATCATTGCTTTTATCTTTTATGCTGGCACTTAAGGTTTTTAACAGCTCAGAAAAAAGTGGCTGAACTTGTTTTTGTTCTACCGATGCAAAGGTGGTATTACGAATCAAGCTGTAACTCAGCAACCAAAAATCAGCGGTAATATAATTAGGTCGATTTTGTGCCCGATTGTCGGCATACACATCAAATAAACCGTTATAAGTTTCTTGTTGCGTTGTTTCTGGTGCAGCTGTCGCTGGGTTGATAGCGACCGCGTTGGTCGAAATGCTTGCGCCTATAATTAAGGGAAGAGTCACACGCAAGAGCAGTGATTTAATCGTTGTATGGGATTTTAAATTCATTATTAATTCCTTCTAAAGTGTCTTAACAGTTAGTTGCACAAACACGGGTAATCACTTTCCCCGCTCTTATATTCGGGGCATCATTGTTCATTTTTTCATAAGCACCAAAACTCTTCATTTGCTTTAAGCCCAGCTCCGAAAGAGAATGAAACATATTGTCTACATTGCCTTTAGAATCACGCGAGCCGTCACCGCTTTGGTATAAATTAAGCGGCTTTGTGGTAAAAAATGCAACCGTTAACGATTGACCAAACGGCTCTTGCGCTAATAAATCGAAGTTCATCTCTGGGGTAGGAAGAGTGACAGACCCATTGACCTTAGAATCTAGATTAAATTTATTAGGAAATAACACCGTTGCCTCATCTTTAGGGCCAACATTAATCACATTCAAATAACCAGACCGAGTGTTATTCACACTAATCACTAACTTCTCGCCCTTAGCGTAGCTTTTTTGATTAATGCTGAGTGCCAACGGTGAGGCTTTACCCACAAGCGCAACAAGCTTCTGCCAGTTAGCGCCGTGACCATCACTGGGCGCACGTAGCTTGATCGCTTTATTCGCCAGTTGTTCATTGCCTGACATGCGCGGGGTAAAGGGTTTTCTAGAATTTTCAGCTTTAATATACTCAGTCGTTTGCGCCTTTAAGGTATTCGGCGTTAATGTTGTTTGCTTTTTAACGGCGCTTTTAACTGCTTTTGACACACCTAACGTAAACAAGCTACCTTTAGCGGTTGCCTGTGCACTTTCGGTATCTCCAGCGGCAGAAATGGCGACAAAGCCATTATGTTCAACACGCTGACTTGCCATAAAATTACTTTTAGAGACCATCGGCATTCCTGGGTAAACCAAGGCTTTTGAGACCATTTGAATGCCATCGCCTAAGGTTCCCCGAGAGAGAAAAAGGCTTTTCGTTGCGGTGCCGCTATTACAGGCATCCAGTAAGACTAAAATATTATTACTAGGTATTCGTTTTAACAAAACATTCAACTGATCATCTACCAGCACACCTGTTAATGATGGTTTTCCAGCTATGGTGGCCGGACTTAAATCATGCATGGTTAATACCTCATCCACTTTATCAGATTCATCTCCATTCTCATCAGGAATCTGGGTACCATGGCCACTAAAATAAATTAACACTCGATCATCTTTATTAACACCCTTAACCAAATAATTCTCTATGGTCTGAGTGACATTATTTAACGTTGCCTGATCATTTAAAACAGTTTTAACTGCATCAAAACCCATTAACTTAGCCGTTTTTTGCATCATATTAATATCCAGGTCAATCCCTGGTAAATTATATCTAGCATTTTGATATTCCCCCACACCAATTAATAGAGCACGGTCTTCAGCCTGGGCATTCATTGTGCAAGCCACAAGAACAGAGGCGGTTAATAGTTTTTTTAGCATAAATAAATTCCTCGTTATAAATAAAATAATTTTTTCTCGTTCCCAAGCTCCCGCTTGGGAACGAGGTAATATAGGCTCACCGCATCCGCATCACCACCGGAAAATCAGCAATGGTTTTAGGCTTAGTGGTCGTCGGCGTTTGCTGACCATCGGTTAAGACTTTTACCCGCTCAGACAAATACAAATCCAGCATATTAATGGTAATTCTCCCCGTCTGGTGATAATCCGCTTTGCCCGCAATGCCTTCTAACAAGGCTTTGGTAAAGGCACCATTGCCCCATCGTGAATTCTCCAAGGAAAACTGATTACCACTGCTGGCAGCAAAAACCACCACGCCATTTTCTGCACTGGTTAAATCATTCACTACCCGCGTAATATCCGCATTACCTCGGCGACTGCCCATCACATTCCCTGCATGACAACTGTCTAAAAAATACAGCACTTTACTGGGTAGATTAGTAATGGTGTCTTTAATCATCGAATAAGGCAATGCCGTGCGTTTCAGTTTGTCAGTATTGGCATCTTTGGGTAAAAAGTAATAACTGCCATTACGGTCATTCACGCCATGCCCTGCCATAAACACCATCGCCACATCTTTAGCAGTGACTTCGCGTTCTATCCATTCCAGACCATCCAAAATATTGTCCTTACTGCCATCAATTATGGAGTTAATCACCACTTCACGATATAAACCATTCTGTTGTTGCTTAATCAAGGCTGCAAAATCCCGTGCATCTTTGGCGGCATAGTTAAGTTTTAACGCCTTGTCATCATAGTCACTGATGCCAACCGATAACACATACAGCTTAGGTTTAATCACAAAGCCTTCCGATTGCCCCGTCCATTTCAAATGAATACTAGACGGTTCTGAGGCTGAAAAACGGTTTTCGGCAATTAAAGTAATTTCCACATCGCGTTTTGGCAGGGTTAAGGTGATTTCATCGGTTTGTCCCTTACCTTGTCCAATACGTTTCAATCCGCGCTGTTGACTATGTACCCGACCATCAAGCAGAACCTTGATATTAGTAACCGCTTCGCCAGACGGGGTACGGGTACGGAAAGATAGCGTGACTTTGGGTTGTTTAAACGTGCTTCCTGTATCAGGCGATAAAATCGACAGCACGGGCGGTAATAAACTGTTGATAGAAGCCGTGGCTTGTTGGCGTTTGCCTGAGAGTTGATTGGCTAGGGTCAGGGCTTTAGCGACATCATAGGTATTCAACACCTGTTCAATCACATCAGGGCGGTAGTATTGGTCACGAAATTTAGCCATACTGAAAAAATCCGCTGCCTGATCTTTACCCTGATTGACATGCCAACCGATTAAGTTTTCTGCCCCTGCACTGGCATCGTAATAACCTTCGGGCGTCCACAGCACCCAGCGTTTTTTATCAGGATGCGGATAAAAAGCCAGTAACTCTACGCCATCGCGTAAACGATACCAGCGTATTGTGCCATCGCCGAAAGCTGCCACGGCGACTTTGCCATTGGCTGCGATATTTACGCCCCAGACAACATCAGGGACAGCTTGTTGCCAGCGTTGTGTGCCATTTTTATCGAATAAGCGTAGATTCCAGCTTGTGCCTAATAAAAACTGTTGCTGGTCGGGGCTAATGGCAAGACTACGGGACATTTCATACTGGCTTAATGCTAAGGCTTTGCCGTTAAGCGTCGGAGAGGTGGTATCTTCCCAGCCTTTAATGGCTAGGCTTTGCGTGTCTGGGGCTTTTAAAGCCGCTGAAACCGAGGGATTGAGGCTTAACTGACGGCTGTTCATATCAAACTGAGCAGGCTGTTTTCCTCTGACTTGATAACCAAACTGTAGTTGCTTGCCTTGTGCCGATAAACCAAACTGACCCTCATAAATATGCCTAAAATCAGCAACCTGCCCTGCCTGCTGAAAGCGGGGTTGAGCGTTGGCACTGACCCGTCCCCAAGCAGGGTCAGCCGTGGCATAAAGCAAATCACCTTGCTTCAATGGCAGTAAATCCATCACGATATTAGAGGCAGCAGGCAACCAACGCAATGCACCGCGTCCTTGCTTTGACCAAGCGGCAATCGGAACTTTGCCATTACGCCAAAAACGTCCTGCCGCATACAAGGTATTGCCATCGTGCGACCAAGCCACACTGCTTAAACCACCATTATTAACCGCCGTGGTATCTGCCGAGTATAAATGCTTTAAATCCGTGCCAGAGAGGATATTGACTTGAGTTGAATCATCAAAGCCCACCGCAATACGCTGACCATCGGGTGAGAAACGAGCGAAGTGCGGTTGTTGTCCGCCGATGGCGGTCTGTTTTGCCAGTAATTTAAAATCAGCGCTGTATAAGCGTAAATAGCCATCATAACTACTGCTGAGTAATTTGCCATCCGCCGCAAAATCCACGCTATAACTATCACCGCCATAGTCACTGTCTTTAAACACTAAAGCCCCTGTGTGGGTGTTAAATACCCGTATGCCATTCTTGACACCAAGACTAGCAGCCAGATAACGCCCCTCCTTGGAAAAACTTAGGTGATGAATCACATTGGGCAAGCCTTGCAGGCGTTGAATTAACTGCCCGCTTTGGCGTTGGAATAGGTAAATGCTGTGTTTGCTATCCCATTCATAGCCTGTCCAACCTGCCACTGCCACTGCCACGGTATTGCCATCAGGCGATAAAGCCGCTGCATACAGTTTGCCTTCATGACCTGCCCCTTGCGGAGGGCGAAAAGTACGCAGTAACTGCCCGTCTTTGACTGACCAGAGTCTCGCGGTTTTATCCTTTGAGACAGTGAGTACAAAGCGTTGTTGAGCATCGGTGTTGATACTTTTTATAGCGGTGGTGTGCATGCCGTTTTCTAGCCGCAGGATGGGGGCTGTGGGCGGTTCTGTGGGGCGTTTTTTGACAATAGGGGTGGGGATTACTTGCTGTTTATTGACCATCTGCGTGGAACAGCTTGTTAGTAATACCAACAAGAGGCTAATGAGTCCATAGGCGGCTAATCGGTGCATGTTTTTTTCCTGTTGTTTGTGTTTAGTTTTATCTTCTTCTCGTTCCCAAGCTCCCGCTTGGGAATGCATGCCCGTAAGCTCTGCTTACCTTAGCTACACCCGCACAGCAGAGCTGTTTTTCCACGTATTCCCAAGCAGAGAGGCTGTGAAAGTATTCCATAATAACCTTAAAAAACAGATTTTGTAGGTTGGGCTGAGCTTGCGAAGCCCACGCAATCAATGGCTTACCTATCATCAGAGTTGGGCTTCATGCTTCAGCCCAACCTACGCATAATACTTTCACAGTCTCAGAGCTTGGAAACAAGAGTGTGCGGGGAGTTTTATTCGTCTATCTAAGCAATTAATGTACAAATTGTTGCAATACCTGCTCAATATCCCCTGCAGAATTTGGTTTAAATTCAGAATCACGACTTTCAGGCTTATGCTCTGGTAATGCATAAGCAACCTTATTGGTTAATGGCATATTGCTGTATATGCTCGGCGTAAAACAGGCTAATACTAATCCTTCACGAGCAATTTTCTGCACAACCCCAGCATTCGCTTTATGCTCAGTTAAACAATAACGATGCACTGCCGCCACGCAACCCGACTTTTCAGCTTTATCAGCCCCAGTACAACGCGGAAAGTGTGTTTTTAGTACTGAAAAACTCACCTTGCCCTGCCATTTAGGCGTAAAACACGCTACATTCACCAGTGATCCAGAAACTCCCTGTAACAAAGCCGCAGGTAAGCTATGTTGTTTTTGACAGAATTTCTGAGCAGCTCTATAACAGCCTTCTTTTTGCGTAACGCTACCATCAGAACAGGCACTGTTGTAGGACTGTAGGCGATTTAATTGCACATAACCTTGCCAGTTAGGTTTAAAGCACGCGACACTTAAATAATCATGCCCTACCTCCTGACTAATACCCGCTCCCCCACGTAATGGCGAAGCGCAGGCTTGCTGCATGGCGGTAACACACTCAGGTGCGCGATATTGATTAATGCTTGTACAACTTGGCTGCTGTGCTGCCAAAGGATACATTTTATTAATGCCTGCAAGATCCCCAGCACTGAGTTTTTTCCGTTGACCAATCTCTACATCGGCCTTAATAGGAATAATAGTCGGTTCATCATTGATGCTAAATGACACGCGCGGATAATGCATAATCGACGCATAATCATATTCCCCGACATCCTCACCATCGGCAACATGCCGCGAAAAATTATGCCTGTTTTCACGGGTAATATTGGCAAAATCAATACGAATAAACTGATCTCGGTCTGCCCGGCTCTGCTCGTGCCATAAACCTAAGGCATGACCTATTTCATGAATTATCGACCCAGTACGACACCAATCAGCGACATTAATTTCTTGCATACCGCCTTTCATTCCGACATAAGAAGAGCAGCCGCCACTCCTACTTTTACGAAAGACAATATAATTCGCGTGCTCAGAATTTCTTTCGACTAGGCGCACAGGGGTATAGAGTTGCCAATGAGCAATCGCAGCCTTAATTTCCATCACTTTTTTATCGGCAAGCGAACTATCAAACACATAAGGAACAATCGCTTTAGGCCAGCGACTATGATGCTTCCCCATACTGGCAACGGATTTTTCCTGGGTATTGACGGCACCTAAAATAATATCGCCTTCCATATAAGCGTAACCATCAACATAATTAACTCGCACGGTTTTATCAATAAACTCTGGTCGGTCTACCCACACATCCATTACTTCGGAATTTTCTAATTTAGCATGCTCATAAATTGTACTAGAATTCTGAGGCGTAGCATTCAACAATCGACTTAATACATCCACTTGATTTGAACTATCTGCTTCAACAGCCGTATTTTTAAAATCATCGCGATTATCCAACGTCACTAACACATCATCTTCATCAACGTGTGCCAATAAATCAGGATTTGCCGTTTGATTACCCACAGACTCAACACGCGCTGCCTGCTCTAAAACATCATCCAGCCATTGTAAATCTTGTGCATTGGTCTGCGCAGAACTGGCTAAAACCAGCACTAATACCCACCATTGTTTAGTTAACTTCATAAAATAAGCCTTTACTGCTGAGAATGGAGACTGTGCAAAACAATCGGAGTGGATAGGTTTTCAACTCCCTCAATTAAAACAGGATAAGCCTCGGTATTTAGATACTGCTCACGATACTGTCCCTGTGTATTTTTCACTTCCACAGACACAGACAAGTTATAACGCCCCGATTTAGTTAGCGACTGAGGCGCAAAAGGTAGGCTAAAAGAAAATGGAGATTGTAAGCTTGGCACATGATAAATCACCTCGCTAATAAGCTGTGCTGGTGCATCAGCAAGTTGGGTATCTTCTAAATACAGGTGAATACGCGCTGAGCTGTGCATATTTGAATCAGTAGATAATTCAGAAAACTGTAAGGTACCGTTAATCAAATGATCGGCACTTTTTATTTCCTGATGCTGACAAGCGGCAAGCATCAGAGCCGTTAAAAATAACACTGATTTCTTACTAAAAAGCCAGCGTTGTGGTTTAAATAAAACAGATGTCATAAAAATAATCCTTAAATAAACAAGAAACTTTTCTCGTTTCCACGCTCTGAGGCTGTGAAAACATTAGTAAGAAACACAGTTTGTAAGTGCAGCTTAATGAATGCCACCCAAGCACACAGCAGAGCTGTTCCTTCATGTATTCCCAAGTTGGAGAGGGCTGTGAAAGCATTCAATAATAACCCTAAAAATAGGTTTCGTAGGTTGTGGCTGAGCTTGTGAAGCCCAACAATCAATGGCTTATCTAGCCTCAACTGTTGGGCTTCATGCTTCAGCCCAACCTACCAGTAATACTTTCACAGTCTCTGGAGCTTGGAAACAAGAAATCAGCCTAACGAATCCTTAAATTCAACTCAGTATGCACAATTCCTTCCGGTAGGCGTGGGCTAGTTGGCTTTGCGCTACGAATTCTAATCAATTTATCAGCACTCGCACCCGCGTTGTAAGTTTCGTTAATCAATCCATCTAAATCATCTAACGGACTATTCATAGTGTAAAAATCCCCTACACTTTTGTTATTGCCACTCTTTAATTTTTTCTCAATATCGATATAACGCTCAGAAGCAATCATAATAATGCGTTCTATACCTGGACGATCGGCATAAAATTCCAGTGACTGATTAGGTAATAAATGCCATTGATTATCACCAGGGTATTTAATTTGGTTCTTAGTTTGTAAGCGATTAGGTAAAATCAATAAAGCCTTCCCGGTTTTCGGGTCAATATTAAACATGTAAATAAACGCTGGTTTATTGGTTTTTACTTGGAAGCGAATTTTCTCATTTGGGTGATATTCGTTTTTTTCAGTTTTAACTGCCACCTTTAGCGCACCTGTTTGCCCTGCTCTACCGGCTGGACGAATTTTGACTAATTTGTCACCACTCTCAACAGGCTCGAAGGCTTCCGCCTGACTGAGTACAGGCATGAATGCTAAAGCCAGGAATGCGGCTAATGCTGTTTTTTTAATTGTGTTGTATTTTATTGTTTTCATTGTTTTCTCTTTTGTTATTGGAAAAGTTTCATTACATCTTGCGTATCAGAAGATGATGATGTTGGAGCTGAATAGGACTCTGCTGGCGTAGCATCTAGTTCGAGGACACGGTTTATTTTTGTCACTTGCTCACCACTACAATCGTGTTGGGCATTGTCCAGCTGTATAGAGGCGCAAGTCACACTGACTTTACAGCGACCATTGGGCTTGGAGTCACTTGCTCCACTGACTAAAATACCTTCAACCAAAAAGCGCCCTTGTTTTAACGCTTGGGAATTTAATACAGGCGATCCAGAGTTACCGTGGTAACTATCGAGGTCGGTATCAAAAACGGTGCGCTGACGTTGGTTTCGTTTAACGCTGCCACCATCGGATATTTTTAAAGGTAAGCCGTTTGGGTAACCAAAAATAACCAGTTCTGTGCCTTGTGAAATTTCTCCTGAGGCAAATTCAAACACCTGTCTACCCTTCACTGCGCGATCAAGCGTCACTACCGCCCAATCTTGGCCCGAGTTCTTTTTCACCTCTAGCTCGCTTTGTATTTGATAAACATCAGCCGCTGGAAAGCGCGTTTTCGCTTGGTTTTTATTGTTCATTTGATAACCAAAAACAACATAATAAGTATCCAAAGGAATCTTACCTTGTCGATTGCGTAAACAATGCCCTGCAGTCACTAAAGTGTTATCCGCAACTAAAAATGCAGTACAGTTGGCAGTGACAGGCTGACTAGCGAAAGACTCACTGCTACACCAACCTGTTGTTTGTAATGTTGCGCCATGATTAATCACATACTCATTACCTTGTTTTGTTAAATACTCTCGCTTGATTAACGCCGCTGTCGAACGCGCTGCTTCACGCACAGCGCCTTTTGCCAAGTAAGCATCATAGCGATTATCGGTAATATAAATGGCTTTATCCTGCCCCATGCCTTTGTCATTGGAACACAGCTTATTTTGACGCACTCGCGCATCGGCGAGATAAGAATCAATAGACTCTGGTGCTATAAAACTGGGTACATCACTCACACTAATGGGTGTATTACAATCAGCAGATAGCACGCCCGGTAACACTAGACAACAGGATAAAGTAAGTTCTTTGATACGCATATACCTTACTCCTTATTAATTTCTATCACTTGTTTTGCCAATCCCCAAGCTGCAGAATTTTCAACGATACGTAAAGCTTTATCCATTTCTTGGGTTTGACCATTAAATACGGTTTTTAAATCTGCATTAGCGGTCGTCACAATAAAGACTAATACACTTGCTCCGACTGGCTCCATAGCCTCCACTGACCACGTTGCGCCGTCTGCAGGAATAGACAACCAACTATCAGAGGCAATTTTATGTTCGGTCGCCATCGCATTTGGGTAAATTAAAGACACTTGATCCTTAGGATCAACTTGTAAAATCCATAACTTGCCCGCTTGTTCTGATTTTACTTTAAACACCAGCTTGCCCCCTAGAATAGCTGAAGCATCGGCTTTTATATCCACTTTAAAGGTTTTTTCAGAGGGCTGTAGCGCGTGTAATGATGCCCAATTAGGACCAATATGCACATATTCTTTGGTATCCTCTTCACAGGCTGACAGTAATACGGCGCTTAATAGAATGACCAGTAAGTTTATTTTTTTCATCTGTATTCCTTGGTTTATTTTAAGGGGCTTTAATAATGACAGGCTGTATCGCAATGGTACGTTTTGCCTGTTCGACAACAAATAATGATTTATCCGAATTGACGGAAATACCTGCAAAACTTTTATTCTGAATCGTTTTATTTTTATCAAATAAAGCCACTAAGGTATTTTTTCCATAAGGCGGTGCTGCTTGAATCAGTAAAGTTTGTATGGATTTCCCATCAACGGCGACTACTTTTAAGAAGTCATAGGCACCATAAGGGTCAATCGTATATAAGTGGATATAGCCTTTTTGATTGGCACCAAAGACAATATTAAACTGCTCGCCACCGGTATATTCATTATGTGCTGTGGCAATAAAGGCGACCGGATCATTTTTATCCACACTTGCAGGCGCACCTAATAAAGAGCCAAAAAATGAGGGCTGCTCAGTGATGCGTTCACCTTGCACATGAATGCTAAAGGTTTTTACCACACGATCAGTGGCTACTTTTGCAGGCGCTGGAGCGTTAAAACGCACCCCTAAAGACTTTTCAAACGCAGCACTTTTTCCAGTAACAAAATCGCCAATAGATTTATATTGATCCATATCTACCTTGAGAGATTTACGGCTCGCCACCATAATCATTTGCTCTACGCCCGGTCGGTCACTGTAAAATTCTACATCACGATTCGGCACGATATAGCTTTGCTGACTGTAATAATTATTGCGTTGTAATTTGTTAGGTAAAATCATCACCGCTTCGCCTGTTTGCGGATTGACATTAAATAAATACAAGTAATAAGGCTGATTGCCTTTGCTACGTAGGCGAATTTTCTCATTAACTTGAAAACTGTTTTTAATTGGCTCTATATCCACCGTGAGGTTTTTTGTGCTTGCTCGAACGCCGATCAATTTGTCTTGACTCGGCACGAGTAACGCAGATGCCGAAGTGCTAAAACTGGCGGCAAGTATTAATAATAAGCCATGCATAACATGACGGTGGTTTGATAATAAGCGGTGTTTCATTATTGTCTCCTTTGAGAGTGGTAAAAAATTATTCTATCAATACAGTTAACGGACTTCCTATTAAAAAATGAGTATTTTTCTTTATTTTCACACATTGTAAGAGCGAAAGCTTTATTCCTAAACACCTTCAACTATAGGGTGTATAAAGTCAATTCCTCTTGTTGCTCTTGTTCCCAGGTTCTGATGCTGTGAAAGTATTATGCGTAGGTTGGGCTGAAGCATGAAGCCCAACAGCGGCGGACCGGTAAGCCATTGATTTCGTGGGATCTCTGCTTAGCAATTTACTGATAAATTAAACCCATATTTGCAACATACATCCATATGCTTATAGCTATTATAATAAAAGCCCAGTACTGAATTGGAACCCAAAACATTGAGTGTATAGTTTTAAGCTCAATTTGTTCATTCGTTTCTGGGTCAATTAGTATTTTCCCCGGTTTGTTGTTTAATTTAATGCCAACAAAGTAAAGCAATACAGACGATAAGCTGAGCGACAAAGGCATAGCCCATTCACTATTTTTATACAAGTTTTCGCCATATATTGCATCAAATGCTGAGCCCGCAAGCAACGAAAACAGCAAAGGAATCAGCAAAGCTAAAACCCCCCATCCTTTCCAAACGATCATAATTATTCCTTATCTTTAATATTGCTAACAGCAAAAAAAATATCCACCTTCTAAGAAGGTGGTTTTGTTTACCCCCTTGAAGGGGGCTTGCGTTATCCCATCATTTTAAT
>ENA-ORXI01000627-ORXI01000627.1-sediment-metagenome-genome-assembly--contig:-NODE-627-length-29327-cov-42.984376_pt1 | contig 29327 bp, 26 predicted proteins | sample MGYA00237861_ERZ511468 | MGnify/ENA primary metagenome ERZ511468 (study PRJEB26299, sample SAMN06266213) | sediment metagenome | isolation source: Hudson Canyon methane seep mesocosm | place... | reverse complement strand
GGGATAAACCAGTTACTCCCTTAGCAGGGGAGCGCCTTCGGCCACTCGGCCACCTCTCCAATGGGTGCGAATAATAAGGGATTATAAAAATAAGTCAAACTTTTTTCTGTATTTATTTCTATTTTTTGACTGTTTGCTGAGAATTCAAACAACACGCTCGATTTTCAAACATTATCGACTAAAAAAACCATGGAAACGATGTGGGATTTTTTATTGTTAGATCAAAAAAGCCGACTAATGTCGGCTTTAATTATGAGAAGGTAATTAGAACTTGTTCCCTGAGGATTCGCCCTCTGCTTTTTCCGATTGTATTCTCATATAGATTTCTTCACGATGAACTGACACTTCCTTTGGAGCATTCACACCAATACGTACTTGGTTACCTTTGACTCCTAACACTGTCACTGTGACGTCGTCTCCGATCATCAACGTTTCACCAACTCGACGAGTTAATATTAACATCCTAATTTCCTTTATGTTTAAAAACGAGATCCACTAAATATTTATAAGCTAGTAACAAATTAAATTTAGTCTAAATTTTGCAAAAGTGCACTAAAGATCACAATAAGTACTTAAAATACTTATCAAACATTGAATATTCCTAAGACAATGCCGAATTCTTAGTGTTGAACAGAAAACTGGTAAAAGCCAGTGTAAACTGCATTTGCATGCATTAACACTTATTTTAACAACCTTGATGAAACAATAAACACCAAAATGGTAATTTTTTGTAATTTAAGTCAACTTTTTATCACAAAAGGCTGACAGCAACCTTCTAATTTACACGTTGTTAACAATAAGACCTTGAAGATAGATAAAAAATTCATATCAATTTGTAATTGTTAAAATAAAGTTTACTAAATTTATCGTTACATCTTTAGCAAATTCGTTCTCTTTTCAAATAAGGCATAAAAAAAGGAGCTAATAGCTCCTTTTTTCAATATGTTTACTGAGTTAACAAAGTTATTAGCTCAACTTATCAGTTAACCAGCTTTGTGCTGCTTTTAGGGCTGCTTCAATGTTTTCTGGTTGGCTACCGCCTGCTTGTGCCATATCAGGACGACCACCGCCTTTACCACCAACTTCTTGCGCAGCAACATTAACTAACTCGCCAGATTTTACTTGTCCGATAAGATCTTTAGTTACACCAGCAATTAAACTAACTTTATTGTCGTTAGCTGTTGCTAATAAAATAATGCCTGAGCCCATTTTATTTTTAAGATCATCAACCATGCCACGTAAAGATTTTGCTTCAACGCCATCTAAATTAGCAATTAATGCTTTAACGCCATTAAAGTCTACTGCTTGGCTGATTAAATCAGAGCCTGCCTGGCTAGCTAACTGTTGTTTGTATTGCTCAAGTTCTTTTTCGAGTTGCTTATTGCGTTGTAAAACTTGCTCGACTTTACTTGAAACATTTGCAGCATCAGCTTTTACTAAAGAAGCAATAGTGTTTAACGTTTGCTCTTGTGCTTCAAAGTAATTTAAAGCACTTTCACCGGTAACTGCTTCAATTCGACGAACGCCAGCAGCAATACCTGATTCAGAAACTATTTTAAATAAACCAATATCACCAGTTCGCTCTACGTGTACACCACCACAAAGCTCCGTTGAGAAGTCACCTAAAGTTACAACACGTACTTCATCATCATACTTCTCACCAAACAATGCCATAGCACCTTTAGCTTTCGCTTCATCAATTTGCATTAAATTGGTTTCACGCGACAAGTTCTCACGAATTTGTTGGTTAACCATTCGCTCTACTGTCGTTAACTCTTCTCGCGTAAGTCCTTCAAAATGAGAGAAATCAAAGCGAAGTTTATCAGCATCACATAAAGAGCCTTTTTGCGTAACATGCTCACCTAAAACTTTACGTAAACTGGCATGCAATATGTGCGTTGCTGTATGGTTCTTGATAATAGCCGCTCTACGCTCTGTATTGATTTCTGCTTTAACGCGACGGTTTAAACCAATATTGTGACGAGCGATGCCTTTATGAGCAAAAGCATGACCAAGTTTAAAGGTGTCAGTAACTTCAAAAACACCATCATCTATATGTAGCAAACCGGCATCACCTACTTGACCACCAGACTCAGCATAAAACGGTGTTTTATCTAATACGACAATACCTGTTTCACCAGCACATAGTTCAGCAACTGATGACTCACTATTGAAAAGTTCAATAACGGTTGATGACATTTCGTTGCGGGTATAGCCTTTAAATTCTGTGCGGTGATCTGATTTAATGGTTTCATTATAATCAGTACCAAATTGACTGGCTTTTTGAGCTCGTACGCGTTGTTGCGTCATTGCAGCATCAAAACCATCGTGATCAATGCTTAGTTCACGTTCACGGGCAATATCAGCAGTTAAATCAGCTGGAAAGCCATAAGTGTCGTAAAGTTTAAATACGTCATCACCGGCAATAGTATCGCCTTTAAGCTCTGATAAAATATCTTCTAATAACGCCATACCACGGTCAAGCGTACGACCAAACTGCTCTTCTTCAATGCGTAATATCTTTTCGATGACGGCTTGTTGTTGCACTAGTTCTGGATAAGCTTCACCCATTTGTTGCGCTAATGAAGCCACTAACTTATGGAAGAAAAATGATTTAGCTTCTAGTTTATGACCATGACGAATAGCGCGACGAATAATACGACGTAACACATAGCCACGACCTTCATTCGATGGCATAACACCGTCAGTGATTAAAAAGCTACATGAACGAATATGATCAGCAATAACACGTAGTGATTTGTGCTCTAAATCATCACATTCAAGCAATGATGCAGTATCACGGATTAAACCTTGGAAAATATCAATTTCATAATTGCTATGTACGCCTTGCATAATAGCGGCAATACGCTCTAATCCCATACCAGTATCTACTGAAGGCTTAGGTAAAGCTTCCATCGTTCCGTCAGCATGGCGGTTGTATTGCATGAATACTAGGTTCCAGATTTCGATGAAGCGATCACCATCTTCATCTGGCGAGCCAGGAGGTCCACCAAAAATTTCTTCACCATGGTCGTAAAATATTTCAGAACACGGGCCACACGGACCAGTATCACCCATTGACCAAAAGTTATCTGATTCGTATTTTTTCTCTGGAGATTTATCACCAATACGAATAATTTTCTCAGCGGGTACACCAATTTCATTTAACCAAAAATTAAATGCTTCATCATCACTTTCATAAACAGTCACTAAAAGTTTTTCTTTTGGCAGTGCTAATACCGAAGTTAAAAATTCCCACGCATAATGAATCGCTTCTTTTTTAAAATAATCACCAAAACTAAAGTTACCTAACATTTCGAAAAAAGTATGGTGACGAGCAGTATAACCAACGTTTTCTAAATCGTTATGCTTACCACCAGCGCGAACACAACGCTGTGAAGATGTTGCTCGAGTATAGCTGCGAGTATCACCGCCAAGAAATACATCTTTAAATGGCACCATGCCCGCATTAGTAAATAGCAACGTGGCATCGTTACCCGGTACTAAAGAACTGCTAGCAACAATTTGGTGCTGCTTAGAAGCAAAAAAATCTAAAAATGCCTGACGCAATTGCGCACTGGTTTCAATCATGTGTATTTCCAACTTTTCGAAAAATTAAATCTGTTTACGCGTTTAATAGTCTCATGACTTCAATATTCGAGAAATCATGCTGTTATATAAAGCGTATTAATCACGCTTTATCTTTTTAATATTTATTAGGGACGCACCAATGCGCTTATTATACGCAAGCTCTGCTTGAAGATACCAATCAATTTCTTCATTTATTGCCAATATTTGCACAATTTCTCTGCTAGCTGCTTTTGAGTCAATTCATTTTTAGTGCATCGACAATAACCAGCTTTACTGGCTTAACTGACTAAAAAATTACGTAGGAAAATATCTGTCACTTAGGTTTTCTTCAACAATTAAATAATCTGCCCGTGATATTATTTTCTACCGTTATACTTATCTACGTTAATGCTCTGATATTACTGCTTTATCTATACGCTCAGAAAATCGATTAACTGATAGAAAAGAGTATTAACACATTAATAAAATTAAATATTTTGTATTGATGATGATAAGTTTTTACATTCTGTTAATAATCGCGCAAAATAAACTCAGTATTCCGAGATAATAAAGCTAAGCTCTAGCAATTAATAAAAACAGGGACCTGTATGAAAGAAAAAATTAAAAACATACGTTTAGCGTTAGTGATTTTATTTAGTTCACTGTTTTTACAAGCATGTGGTGGTTCAAGTGATAAAACACCTACATTTACTATCAGTAGCGATGTATCCACCGTTGCATTTACCAATGAGTTTTTGCAAGAAGAAACACATACCATTGCAATAAACGTTAACTTTGATGGTGATGGCTTGCTACTCGGTTTTGCTCCTACAGCTACCCCCGTATCTTGGTTAAACTACCGTATTGAAAACCTAACGGCGACGTCTGCAACTATTCATATAGATGTCGTTAACGCAAACCAAATTAATGCCAACCTCTACGGCACAACCTTAAGATTATCCAGCGGTGATACGGCAACAACAAATCTTGCTCATCGAGATATCAATGTATCCTTGCTTATTTGGCAAGCCCTTACTTTTGATGACACCTACGGTGTTGCAAACATAGAGTCAAAAACATTTGAAGTTAGCTCAAGCGCCGATAATTTAACGCTAGCGGCATCAGAGCCTTGGCTTAGTGTTGAAAAGTCATTCGCTGACGGAGTGACTACGATTACAGCAACACCAAATGTAAGTACAATTACAGAAGCTGGCTTCTATCCTGCAACAGTTGATATTACAAGCCCGCTTGGTACGACAAAACACCCAGTAGAACTAAGCTTGGATAATATTCATTTATTTGCTGACCGAGCAACTGTAGCCCTAGCTGAAACCGCGAATATAAAAAACACTCAAGCAAACTTACATATTAATTCAAACAGTATTTTACCTTGGGGTTGGCAAGCCACAACTGACGCAACTTGGTTAACACTGACTGCAAATGCCGATACCAATCAATTAACTATTGCTGCTAATGCGACAACATTAGCCAATAATACGACAACAACAGCAACAATAACGATTGCCGGCAATGAACAAACCACTGCAATTACAGAAACGATTCAAGTTAGTTTTTATAAAAGTGACGCAATAACTGAAAACAATACTTTAGATATTACTGCCAATAATAATGGCGTAGTAACTAATCCACTATTACCTCAGTACTATGTTGCCACGAGTAATGAGCTGCGTAGTTATCATTTATATAGTAATGAGTTATTATCGACAACGGTTATCTCCCCTGCTGATACTTTATTAGAACAATTAGTCATTCATCCAAATGCCAGCATAATGCTTGCTAAAGCTGATGAAATCACGGTGATTGATGAAAACACCAGTGAAACTACAACCCATAGATATCAAATTGATTTAAGTGATATGAGTATTATTGAATTAACTGATGCTGATATTTCTAACGAACCAGCTAAGTTTATTCGACTCGACGGTCGCTACTTTGTTGCAACCTCAATTCTAGAATTTGCTGATCAGAATTTAACCCGCGTTGGGTTTGACGGCGCTAATGCCTTTTTTGCTCGTACTTTTAATGTTGCAGAAGAAAATCAAAGTATATTTGCTTTAGATATCAGTACAGCAACTGAACTAAACACTATCAAACGAATAAGCGCAAAAATAAACGACTTTGGTCGTAATCCTATAACAACAGAAATCACTCATAGCTATCGTCCTGAACTTTTGGGCGAAAGTGAACAAATTAGTGATTTTTATGTCACCGCAAACGAGCAAAACATTTATGCCATTAGTCCAACCAGCGAGTGGATAAGTTTTGACGGTACAACATTTACAGATAATGGGCTCATTAACACTAATGAAGCTATAACCAACCTGGCTTTAGCGCATAGTTCAAATGACCGCCCTCATTATGCAAGGTTTGAAACTGACATAGGTTTTAAAATTGATGTTTACAACGAACAACAAACGATTATCAACTCCATTGCATTAGGCGCAAACCAACCAAGAACAATGCAAATTGCGAATGGTGATAGTCGTGCTGTACTGTTGTCTGCCAGCGCCATTGATCTGGTGAACTTAAGTCAGTTCGGCAGTTCAACTGACAAGCTCTCGTTTAATACAAACTTAGGTGATAGCGCCATCGCGCAACAAGCGCTTACCTTGTCAAATATTGGTGCAGGTTGGCAAGCAACCGCAAACGTTCCTTGGTTAATATTAACACAACAAAGTGATGAGAATGGCGATGTGTTATTGATTGATATCGACCGTAGCTTGATCACAGGCTGGGGCTTAATGACAGCCTCTATCGCTATCTATGACCCAGTAAGTGGTACAACAAAAATTATTATTGTTGAACTTGCCATTGACGCTATAAGACTAGCGGGCAACTACCCTGCTTTAGCATTTAATAGTTTAGCAACACAAGCAACCTTAGTACAAACCATCGACATACTTTCAAATAGTGAAACAGCTATCGCATGGCAAGCAACAACAGAGGCGAACTGGCTATCACTATCAGCAGACAATGCAAATAGCACCTTAACCATTACTGCTATACCAGCCAACGTAGCAACTGACGGAATTCACAACGCAGTTATTACCTTATCACCGACAACTGCGGGTAGTGCATTATCAGGAACAATAAATGTTACCTTTAACAAAGGCTCAACTGATGGCGTAGACGTTGACTTAAGTGAAATCAACTTCAACACATCAGGCATTGCACTTGATCCTATGCGCCCTTACGTTTATATCGCAGATGGTGATCAGCTTAAAACCTATCATGTAATCACTGGTGCTTTAGTCAATAGCACCACATCGCTACTGGCAAACGAAGACTTAACTAACGTCGTTGTACACCCTGACGGTTCAATGCTATTAGTTTCTAATATCGAAACCTATTTGGATGAAGATGAAGTCGAGCAAACTCGCGTTAACCATTACCAGTTTGATTTAAATAGTTATCAATTTAGTCAAATCGATAGTGAAAACATCACCATTGAATATCGCCCAATTATGATCAAGATGATTGCGGGCGCTCCAGTTGTAATTACACAAACGCTAGAATATGCCGACATGAATTTAGTGCGCCAATACTGGGACCAAGAAAATGCCTTTTTTGCCTCTACCATTGCGCAAGCTAATAGTGCTGACGTATTCATGGTATACAAACAAGCGACAACATCCCTTGAGCGTTTTAGCTTAGATTATAATGCTTATGCCAGTGAAATGGTCACAGCGATGAGCGAGCCCCCTTATACTAACGCTGCATTTACCAACTTATCGGGCTTTGCCCTAAGTAACGATAGTAATACGGTATATAGTGTAAACAGTACAAGTGAATGGGCAAGTTTTGATGGTGCTACTTATACCGATAATGGCTTATTGCATGCAGATGCAAATATTCAAACTGCTAACGTTGCTAAGGATGTAAGCGATAATAGTTATTTCTATCGCTTTGACCCGACAAGAGGTATGACATATACCAAGTATAATGCAGACCAAGTTGAGCTTTGGTCAGAATTAATTATAGCGGATAGTCCAAAGCAGCAGTATTTCATGCCAGCATATCAAAGAGTGCTAATTTATGAAGCCGGAACGTCAGTCTTAAAACTACGTTCACACCAATAATTATTCATTCACGACTAGCATCAAAAAATCCGCATTAAATGCGGATTCTTTATTTTTACTACCTTATTTTTAATGCCTATTTAGCATAGCTTCAAGCCAGTAACGAAGGCTTGAACCTTCATTTGAAATTAAACTTACAGGTAATGTTATTTGTAGGAGTAAAAATTCAGATACGTAGTTCATCACTTTACAAGTGCTTTTCGATAAGCCAATTTAAAATAACGCTAATTGACTATGCTGCTCAGTAGGCTTTTGTGCACTAAACCCCAGCGACAACCCTATGAGCCGCACTTTACGGTTATTTGCTCGCTTCATCGCCCTTTGCAGCAATTCAATAAAAATATCTTCATTACAATCATTCGACTGCACGTCAACTGTGGTTTGTTGAAAGTCAGCAAACTTAATTTTTACTGTCTGTTTAGCTATATTACGATCTGCATGCTTTGTTAAACGTTGTTTCAATTTGCTATATAAATCAGCAAGTATTTGCCGGCATTGCTCTATCGATTCAATATCTTCTGCTAAGGTAGTCTCTATTGCTAGTGATTTACGTACGCGTTCGGTCTCTAAAGCACGTTGATCAATACCAAAACTTCGCATATACAATGAATTAGCAAACTTACCAACAATGGTATGCAGTTTAGCCACTGAACTTACTCGAATATCAGCACAAGTTTCAAAGCCAGCAGCTAATAGCTTTTCGCCAGTTTTAGGACCAATACCGGGTATTTTTCTTAAAGGCAGTTCCGCAACAAAATTGTCAACTTGCTCTGGAGGTATAACACATTGACCATTAGGCTTGTTTTCATCGCTAGCAATTTTAGCAAGGAATTTATTCGGTGCAATTCCTGCTGATGCAGTAAGACCAAGTTCTTGAAAAATATCAGCTCGAATTTGTTTGGCAATTAACGTCGCACTTCCAGAGCAAAAATCAGCATCAGTCACATCCAAGAAAGCTTCATCTAATGATAAAGGTTCAATAATGTCAGTGTAACGTAAAAATATAGCTCGAATTTGCTGTGAGACTTGCTGATAAACAGACATCCTGCCATCAATAATGACTAAGTCAGGACATAAGGCTTTTGCTCGACTATTTGGCATTGCTGAACGGACACCAAATTCTCGTGCTTTATAATTACAGGTACACAAAACACTACGCGCACCATTGCCACCTACTGCTATCGGTACATCACGCAACTGGGGATTATCTCGCATTTCAACTGCGGCATAAAAACAATCCATATCTACATGAATGATCTTCCTAAACTTGTTAATTGCTTGCCCCACTATTTGCTACCTATAAATGAATGCCTTTAAATAAAACCAATACGAAACTGTATATAAAAACAGTATACCTATTTTATCGCTAGGTACAAGTTATCAATCACTGACTGTTTGGAAGAAACACCTTTAATAAACACAATTTCTAGGCAAATAAAGCAAGAGTTACCGGCAGAACTTTCTTTTCGTACAAAGATAAGCTAATTTAGCGCGGTTTTAATCATTATTATTTTAGGAAACGACTTTGCTAAAGCAATTCACCTCAACACTATTACTTTCCCTTTCACTGATGCTATTCAGTGTCACGTTAAATTTTTGCTTGGCACACACCAGTGATATCAATAAAGCAACACTTTCCCTTGAGGGCTCAGAGCAATATCAATTGACCATTACCATAGATATTTTGCACCTACTAAAAAATTACCAAAACATAATAGGTGATGACACTAAAGTGATTGAAAGTTTGAGGACTATGTCATTTAGTCAGCAAAAGCAGTTATTAGATAATCTCCACAATGATTTAACCAAGCAAACTAACATTCGTTTTACTCAACCAAAAAACAACGCAGACGATGAAATAAAAGATAACGCTATGCTTGTGCAAAGCTATGAACAAAATATAAACCTGCTAAGTGGTTTATCACTGAATCAGTTAAAGAGAACTCTTTCTTTAGGTGCTGAAAGGAGCAATACGCATACTGAGCTGCATACTATAGGAAAAATACCAAATGGGGCTGATTCGGTAAGTGTACAATTTTCACCTTTGTTATCAGATGTACAATTAACAGTTATTAGACCAAAACATGATTTAGTCTCAAATAATGAGTTCAGTGAAAACTTTGAAGTTAATATTAGTGAAAGTGAATCAAGCCATACGATTAGCCCATCAATTAAGGTGATAAAAGACTACATCGTGCAAGGGTTTGTTCATATTTTGCCCCGCGGCCTTGACCATATCCTTTTTGTGCTCGCATTATTTTTGTTTGCCAAAAGCTTCTCAACCTTACTTTGGCAGGTTTCAGCTTTTACACTAGCTCATACCATTACTTTAGCGCTAGGCATTTATGGCATAGTGCAATTGCCAAGCTCTATTGTCGAGCCCTTAATAGCGCTTTCCATTTTATACGTAGCAATAGAGAACGTTTATCGAGCTAAATCAACCACTGTTAGCCACACACGCATGCCAGTAATATTTGCCTTTGGCTTGTTACATGGTTTGGGTTTTGCGTCAGTGCTAAGTGATGTAGGATTGCCAGAGAGCCAATATGCTTTAAGTCTGTTCTCATTTAATATTGGTGTCGAGTTGGGGCAACTTAGCGTTATCGTTATTGCTTTCTCATGTTTGGCACCAATAATGAAAAAACAGTGGTATCAGTCGACAGTAGTAAAAGCACTTAACATTGGTATTGCTATAACGGCGGCATATTGGGTAATTGAACGCGTGTTCTAATCTAAAGTGCATGTTCGCACTTTCACATCGACATACATAGACGTATTAATGCCGTGGAGCCGCGAATGGCTAAGAGCGGCCTGAATATGCTCGCTCTTTCACATCCATGTGATCACGACATACCATTCATCCTGAATATAAAAAAGGTGAGCATAGCTCACCTTTTTGTTAATAACCGTTGTGATAACTTAATTCACATTAAAGAAGTACTGAAACATTAAATGTTTTTTACACTAATATCGCCAACTTCTAGTTCAGCTTTACGCTCACGCTCTTGACGTTTTTCACAAGGGTTATCGCAATTACAAGACTTTTCAATGCCAACATTTGCTAAACCACCACAGCTACCTGCAAGGGTTTTCTGTTGAAAAATATACCCGACAGCCATTGCCATAACAATAACGAGAAAAAAGCCTAAGGTGATTAAAAACATAGCCATAATGAGTACAAACCTATTTAATAATATTTTATTGCATTGATTAATAAATCAAATACTGAGTAATTTACTTAACCGAATTGAAAGCATGCAAACCTACTTAAGGTATTGCATGAATTTTACCGTGCTTTGCTCAACAAAGCCATGATCTGTTTTCGCAATAATGTAAACAGCAAGATCATTTTCCTTTGCAAATGCCAAGGCTTTCTCTTCTCCCATCACCATCATTGCAGTCGATAACCCGTCTGCCGTCATTGAAGATGGGTGAATCACGGTAACAGAGACCAGCTTATGGTTAATTGGCTTACCAGTTTCTGGGTCTATGATATGCGAAAATCGTTGACCGTCGGCTTCAAAATAAATTCGGTAATCACCCGATGTCGCAACTGCATTATCCTTTGGTACAATAATCTGGTGAACTGCACGTTCAGTACTCAAAGGCTTTTCTATGGCAACATGCCAAAGCTCTCCGGTATGTTTAAAGCCCTTAAGACGCATTTCTCCGCCTATTTCCACTAAGTAGTCATTGATACCATTCATTTCAATAAACTCAGCAACTAAGTCAACACCATAGCCTTTAGCAATAGTCGATAAGTCCACATAAAGATCAGGAATAGTTTTAGCTAACATGCCGTTTTCAAAAGTTAGCTTATCTAAACCAATGCGTGCTCTAGTGCTTGCTAATAGCTCATTACTTGGCACCGTTTCTGGACGATATTCTGGGCCGAATCCCCATAAATTAACCAAAGGTCCAACCGTAACATCAAGTGCACCATTGCTTAATTCGCCTAAACGAATTGCTTCTTTAATTACTCTAGCTAAACCTTTAGAAACCTTAGTCGACTCGAGTGAAGTTGACTGGTTAAATTGTGATAATTCTGAATCGGCAATGTAAGTCGACATTTCCTGATTTAGCTGTTTAAGTTGCTCATCAATACCTTGTTGTAATTTAGCTGTGTCAACGTTTTCACCGACAACTTTAATATTATAAGTTGTACCCATCGTTTTACCCTGTAGGTAATATTCCTGCCGAGCAAGATCATTACTTGGGAAACAACCACTGAGCACAAATACCGCAAGTGTTGCTAAAACGAGCTTAATTCTATATTGCATAACAATATCCTTTATAAAATTTAATTTAGCTAAAACAACTGTCTACTTGGCAGAAGGCCACAGTGGTTTTAGCTAAATTAAATAATTTTGGTTATCTGAGTTTTTCTTATGAATATTAAAAAGACGACCGAAGTCGCCTTTTATCTTAGCTTAACAATTGGCAAGCTTAGGTAGCTTTTCAGCTCGAAGCTAGTTCACTTTAGAGCAAAGAGAAGGCGCAGAGTTGACGTTAGTCAATGAGCACCTTCGATGCAGCTATTAAGGGAAATAGCAAAGAGAAAAAAGTTACCCTATGTTAGCCACCAAAGTCATCTAACATGATGTTCTCATCTTCAACACCAAGATCTTTCAACATATGAATAACCGCAGCGTTCATCATTGGAGGACCACACATGTAGTACTCACAATCTTCTGGTGCTTCATGATCTTTTAAGTAGTTTTCATGAAGTACATTGTGGATGAAACCTGTCATGCCATCCCAGTTATCTTCTGGTTGTGGGTCTGACAACGCAACATGCCATTCGAAGTTATCATTATCAGCCGCAAGGCCGTTATAATCATCTTCATAGAACATTTCACGCTTAGAACGAGCACCATACCAAAACGACATCTTACGTTTAGATTGCAAACGTTTAAGTTGGTCGAAGATATGTGAACGCATTGGCGCCATACCAGCACCACCACCGATAAATACCATTTCATTATCAGTTTCTTTCGCGAAGAACTCGCCAAATGGACCTGAAATAGTCACTTTATCACCAGCTTTTAAGCTAAAGATATAAGACGACATTTTACCTGCTGGTAAATGTAAACGTCCAGGAGGCGGCGTAGCGATACGCACGTTAAGCATGATAATGCCTTCTTCCTCTGGATAGTTAGCCATTGAATACGCACGTAACGTTGGCTCATCTACTTTTGATTCAACATCAAAAAATCCAAAATGATTCCAATCACCTTTGTATTGGTCATCAATATCAAAGTCGCTATATTTTACATGATGCGCAGGCGCTTCAATTTGAATATAACCACCAGCTTTAAACGGTACAGATTCACCATTAGGAATTTGTAACTTAAGTTCTTTAATGAACGTTGCTTGGTTATCGTTAGAGATAACTTCACATTCCCATTGTTGAACACCGAAGATTTCATCTTCAAGTACAATATCCATGTCTTGTTTAACAGCCACTTGACATGCTAAACGACAACCTTCTTTTGCTTCACGCTTAGTGATGTGACCTAATTCAGTTGGTAAAATATCTCCACCACCTGAATGAATGTCAACACGACATTGGCCACAAGTACCACCGCCACCACATGCTGACGGTACAAAAATACCTTGGTCAGCAAGCGCGCCTAAAAGCTTTCCACCTGCAGCAGTTGTTACTGCTTTTTCTGGATCGCCATTGATGCTGATCGTAACGTCACCTGTAGAAACTAACTTAGATTTAGCGAATAAAATCACCATCACTAACGCTAGTACTATCAAGGTAAACATCGATACGCCGAGAATAATTATTTCCATCGACTTTTCCTTTAATCTTCTTTAAGGGTTTTAGCTACGCCTTTACGCCAAAGCGACAGCAAGCTAAAACCGACATTAACCTAAAGTGAAATACCACCGAAAGAAAGAAAGCCAAACGCCATCAGTCCTGCAGTAATAAACGTAATACCTAAGCCTTTTAAGCCATTAGGTACATCTGAGTACTTCATCTTTTCACGAAGTCCAGCCATCAATACAATAGCTAACATCCAACCAACACCTGAGCCAATGCCGTAAACAACACTTTCGCCAAGAGTTAGGTTTTTCGCAACCATGAATGAAACGCCACCGAAGATTGCACAGTTAACTGTGATCAACGGTAAGAAAATACCAAGCGCTTGATATAAAGCTGGGAAGTATTTATCTAGTACCATTTCAAGAATTTGTACTAATGCCGCAATCACACCGATAAAAGTAATGAAAGACAAAAAGCTTAAATCAATAGAATCTGCTGGGTCTGTAACACCCATCAAACTATCTAACGCACCAGGTGCTAGAATTGCTTGATAAATGATTTGGTTAGCAGGTACCGCAATACCTAATACCACTACAACCGCAACACCTAAACCAATCGCTGTGCTTACTTTCTTAGAAACAGCTAAGAATGTACACATACCAAGGAAGAAGGTTAATGCCATATTTTCGATGAATATGCTTTTAACAAATAAACTTAAATAATGTTCCATGACTGCTTAATCCTTCTCTACTTGTTCTGGTTTGTACTGGCGAATAGCCCAGATAATTAAACCGATAATGAAGAACGAACTAAACGGTAAAACTAATAAGCCGTTACCTTGATACCAACCATCATTTTGCACTAAAGTAAACACTTCAATACCAAACAATGTACCAAAACCAAATAGTTCACGGAAAAAAGCAACAACCATCAATACCGCGCCGTACCCCAAACCGTTACCAATACCGTCTAGAAAACTTACGCCTGGCTTTTCTTTCATCGCAAAAGCTTCAGCACGTCCCATAACAATACAGTTAGTAATGATCAGGCCAATAAACACTGACAATTCTTTCGATAGCTGGTAAGAAAATGCTTTTAACACTTGGTCAACAACAATTACTAACGATGCAATAATTGCCATTTGTACGATAATGCGTACGCTTGAAGGTATTTGATTACGAATTAACGAGATAAATAAGTTTGAAAAACCCGTTACCAACATTACCGCAATAGTCATTACCAAGGCATTTTGTAGTGAACTTGTTACCGCTAACGCAGAACAAACGCCCAATACTTGTAGGGCAATAGGGTTATTATCAACAACCGGCCCAAATAAAACCTTTTTAGTATCTGTAGACATTATTTCACCCCTCCAGCACGATAGTTAGTAATGAATGGACCGTAACCTTCTTTACCTAACCAAAAACGTAACGTACGTTCAACACCGTTACTGGTTAATGTTGCACCAGATAAAGCATCTACACCGTGAATGTCACCAGCTTTGGCGCCACCTTTCACAATTTTAATCGCTACGTTGTTTTGCTCATCGAACATTTTCTTACCTGGCCATAGCGCTTTCCATTTAGGATTAAGTACTTCAGCACCTAGCCCTGGAGTTTCACTGTGGTCGGAATAAATAACGCTTTTTACCGTATTCATATCAGGTTCTAAACCAATAAAACCATACATCAAGTTCCATAAACCTGAGCCAACAATTGGTAATACGATAGTTGATACTTTACCTTGCTCATTTTTAACAAAGTAAACAACGGCGTTATCTGCACGGCGGTTTAAACCAGCCATATCGTTTTCAGGCTTTGAGCTTTTAGTTATGTCACGCGCATCAGCACGCTCTTCAAAAGCATTTACGTCACCTTCAACAACTTTACCCGTTGCCAAGTTAACCATTTTTGCATCAACAAACTTATTATATGTTGCTACGACATCGTTGCCAGCAAGCTCTAAAAGCCCTGCGGTTTCAAGTATTTTAGTTTGCTTATCAAGCAGTTTATTTGCTGTTTGCAACGGTTTTAAACTAACCGCTGAAACTGATACTAAAGCGGCACAAACTAAACAAACAACAAATACAAAACCAATTGTTTTGCCAAACGTTTCTTTATTACTAGACATTGCGAGCAAGCCTCCGTTTGATGTTCCCTTGAACGACAAAGTAGTCGAAAAGAGGCGCAAACAAGTTAGCAAATAAAATAGCTAACATCATGCCTTCAGGGAATGCAGGGTTAACAACACGTACTAGTACCACCATGATACCGACAAGCGCACCAAACCAGTATTTACCAGTATTAGTGAATGACGCTGAAACAGGGTCAGTTGCCATAAACATCATACCAAAGGCAAAACCACCAGTTACTAAGTGCCAGTACCAAGGCATAGCGAACATTGAGTTTGTATCACTACCAATAGCATTGAATATCATTGACATAGCAACCATACCGGCAAATACGCCTAATACGATGCGCCATGACGCAATACCTTTATAAAGGATGTATGCACCACCCAAGAAAATCATTGCAGTAGAAACTTCACCAACAGAACCTGGAATATAACCCCAGAAAGCGTTCCACCAGTCAGCGTTAACTGAATAATCTAAAAGACCTTGGTTCGCAGCACTAAGTGCTGTTGCGCCAGAGAAACCATCAGCAGCAACCCATACAGCGTCGCCTGAGATTTCACTTGGGTAAGCAAAGAATAAAAACGCACGACCCGCTAATGCAGGGTTTAAGAAGTTTTTACCTGTACCACCGAATACTTCTTTGGCAATAACAATACCAAATGTAATACCGATAGCTGCTTGCCACAATGGAATTGTTGCCGGTAGGATTAATGCGAACAGAATAGAGCTTACGAAGAAACCTTCGTTCACTTCATGTTTACGAACTGTCGCAAACAATACTTCCCAAAAACCACCAACAATAAATACCGTTGCGTAAATAGGTAAGAAGAACATAGCGCCGTAAAGCATCATGCTAAACCAGCCAGAGTCAGCCGCTAAGCTACCACCAACCAATTCAAACAAGCCTACTTGCCATGTATCAGGTAAAGAGTAACCGGCAACTAATGCTTCAGTTGCTTGGAAACCAATGTTGTACATACCCCAGAACATGGCAGGGAAAACCGCTAGCCATACTGTGATCATAATACGTTTAAGATCAATACTGTCACGAACGTGAGTTTGACCTTTGTTTACTTGGCCTGGTGTAAATAAACCAGTCGCTACGGCTTCGTAAAGCGCATACCAAGTTTCAAACTTACCGCCTTTTTCAAATTGCGGTTCGATATCTTCAAAAAACTTTTTCAAGCCCATGACTAACCTTCCTTCTCAATTGTGGTTAGGCAATCACGAAGGATCACACCGTAATCTGTTTTACCAGGGCAAACAAACGTACATAAAGCTAAATCTTCTTCATCTAACTCTAACGCACCAAGTTGTTGCGCACCGTCAGTATCACCGGCACATAAATCACGCAATAACATAGTTGGTAAAATATCTAGCGGCATAACACGTTCAAAGTTACCAATTGGCACCATTGCACGAGCACTACCATTAGTCGTGGTCGTCATATTAAACAACTTCTTAGAGAAGAAGTGAGACATATAAGCACGAGTAACAGAGAATTTATTAGGGCCTGGATACATGTAACCAATAAACTCTTTTTCTCTACCTTCTAAAAGAAGAGATACTTGAGTGTGGTAGCGACCTAAATAGCCGTGTACACCAGAAGCAATTGAACCTAATAATAATGAACCAGAAACAACACGTAGTTCACCATCTATACTTTCATTTGCCGTTAACTCAGTGGCGCTTGCCCCTAAAGTTGTACGAACCAAACGAGGATTCTTTGCTGCAGGACCAGCTAAAGAAATTACTCGATTGCTATCAAGTTCACCAGTAACAAACAACTTACCAATTGCAATAACATCTTGATAACCTGCGTGCCACGCAACCTTATCAGCACTAACTGGCTTCAAGAAATGCATGTGCGTACCAACTAAACCAGCAGGATGTTTACCAGCAAATTCATTTACCTTTGCAGATGAATTAACAGCAATATCAGCACCTGGTGCTTTACTAACGAAAACTTCACCGTCAGTTAAGCGCGACAAAACGGTTAAACCGTTAATGAATGCTTCACTTTGTTCGGCAATAATAATCGCAGGGTCTGCAGCCAATGGATTAGTATCCATTGCACTTACAAATATAGCGGTTGGCGTTGCATCAACTGCAGGAACCTTACTGAATGGACGTGTACGTAATGCTGTCCACATACCTGAGTTTACTAGGTTTGCAACAACAACTTCACGAGCAATTGAGTTAAGTTCGCTAGCGGTAAAACTGCTAAACATTTCTTGCTCATTGCCATCTACTTCGATAACAATTGACTGCAATACGCGTTTTTCGCCACGATTAATTTCTTTAACAACACCTGAAGCTTGAGCTGTGAATTTAACGCCAGGATTCTTTTTATCTTCAAAAAGTGCCTGACCTTTTTTAACGCTATCTCCAACCTTAACGAACATGGTTGGGCGCATACCCACAAACTCTTCACCTAATGTTGCAACGGTTTTGATGGACGGACCATCATGGATTACCTGCTGGGGGGCGCCTACTACAGGAACGTCCAGACCTTTTTTTATTGTAATCATAAACACTTGCACTACTTTTGATGGGAGTATCAAAATCAATTATTTATTTACTTAACTACGCTCAGCTATTACAAAACCTTTGCAAGTTAATGTAATTATCGCAGTTAAGTAACACAAATGACCGATTTCAGTGTATTTCAGTAAAATCTTAATTTGTAATGAGCAAATTAAGCTTCACTGGCTCTAGTTAAAATTTCTGGCGCGATTCTAGCACAAAATCACCTTTTTATTCTATGTTAAGCACGACAATAAATAACAATTTAGACGAATTATCTATAATTTGGGTAATTATCAGACAAAAACTTCTTTTTTGGCCGGAAATTTCAACAATTAAGTATATATACAGCTTGAGATTTACCTATTGACCCTAAATAATAAATCGTGCTTTTTCAGTTTTATTTACAATAAAGTTTGATAAACAGACATAAAAAAACCGACTTACATGTCGGTTTTTTATATTAATGAGTTAAATCACTCATTAGGCAATAAAACGTTTACTTAAACTAAGTTATTAATTGCTAACTCAGGGCTAACATCAGCTTCATAGTCAACGCCATCAACGTTAAAGCCAAATAGCTTCAAGAATTCACCATGATAATTAGCGTAATCAGTTAACTCATCAATAGTGTCTGTATCAACGGTATTCCAAATTTCTGTCACTCGGTCTTGAACGCTATCTTCAAGCTCTTTATAGTTTTGGAATAAACGACCACCATCATCTAAACGCGGTGATTCACCATATAAATTTTCACGGAATAAATCTTGAATTTGCTCGATACAACCTTGGTAAGTACCGTCAGCTTTCATCACCTTAAACATTGCTGAAATATATAAAGGCATAATTGGAATGGCCGAGCTTGCCTGTGTTACTACCGCATTTAAAGAAGTAACATGAGCTTCGCCTGCAAGTTCTTTAGTGCTTTCTTTAATCGCTGCTGCTGCTCTATCAAGATCTTCTTTTGCACGACCAATAGTCGCATGGCCGTATATTGGCCAAGTTAATTTTTTACCAATATAGGTGTAAGAAGTGGTTTTAAAACCATTAGCAAGCACGCCAGCTTCTTGTAAAGCTTTGATCCAAAGCTCCCAATCTGCGCCGCCCATAACATCAATAGTGCCTTGAATATCAGCCTCAGTTGCCGCTTCAACAGATACAGAATCAATCACACGTTTTGAAGTGTTTAAATTCTTAGTAGTAACACTTTGTCCAATCGGCTTAAGCGTTGAAGAATAAACTTCACCGGTATCAGGATCTGTTCGTCGAGGTGATGCCAAGCTGTAGATAACTAGGTCAATCTCACCTAATTCAGCTTTAATAGTTTCGATTGCTTTTGCTTTAATTTCATGAGAAAAAGCATCGCCATTAATATTTTTTGACCAGATACCTGCGTCATCAGCAGCGGCCTGAAATGCTGCAGTATTATACCAACCAGCAGAAGCCGTTTTCTTTTCTGTTGGTGGCTTTTCAAAGAAAATACCTAAGGTTTTTGCATTATTGCCAAAAGCGGCTGTGATGCGTGACGATAAACCGTAACCAGTTGACGCACCAATCACCAAAACATTTTTAGGCTTAGCTGTCGCTTGAGTTTGACTTTTAACATAAGCAATTTGTTCATTAACGTGTGCAGCACAACCATTAGGGTGAGCGTTAGTACAAATAAAACCACGAATTTTTGGCTTAATAACCATAACAATACCTTTTTAACATCACTCTAGCCCCCTAAACTTAAAAGCATTAATTAATGCAAGTAAGCTTTGTAATGCTTAGTGATAAATTGATTTTTAAAATGAAATTGCCGACTAGTTTACTCTTGCTTGAGCCATTAAGAGGTGCGACCAGTCGGAAAAATATGAAATTTATGAAAAATTAGCGGTTTTCATAGTACGACTGCAACGTTAACTTGTTAAATTCATGCATAGAAGCAAGGAATTCGCTATAAGATAGCCAAACCCGCGCAAAGTCTTTATCAGCAGCAACTTGCTCAACTATCAACGCATCAGTATGCTGCTTTAGCGCTTGCATAACTTCCATAGGAAATTGACGCAATTGCACGTTATGTTCTTCGAGCAAAGTTTTTAACGCGGCGTTATTACGTGCGTTATATTCTGCCAATGTTGACTCATTAACAGCATTGGCTGCAACTTCAACAATAGCTTGCAAGTCAGCCGGTAAAGCATCAAATGCTTGTTGATTAATTAAAAACTCTAAACCTGTACCAGGTTCATGCCAAACAGAAGAATAATAATAGTCAGCAGCTTGATAGAAACCAAAAGCCAAATCATTATAAGGCCCTACCCACTCAGTTGCATCAATAGCACCACTTTGTAGTGCAGAAAATATTTCGCCGCCTGTTAACGTTACTGGAATTGCGCCAGCACTTTTAAGTACTTCACCTGCAAGTCCTGGGATACGCATTTTCAAACCTTGTAAATCAGCAACTGAGTTAATTTCTTTTTTAAACCAGCCACCAAATTGTGCGCCAGAATTGCCACCAGGTAATGGCTTGATGCCAAACGGCTGATATAATTCTTGCCAAAGCTCCATTCCACCACCGTAATGCAACCAAGCATTAAATTCAGTCGCTGTCATACCAAATGGAATGGCACTAAAAATAGGAGCGGCTGGTATTTTTCCTTTCCAGTAATATGAACCACTATGGCCCATTTGCACTGTGCCTTGCGACACTGCGTCAAATACTTCAAAACCTGGCACTAATTCACCGGCACCGTAAACTTTTACGGTTAAACGTCCGTTACTCATGGCGTTAACATGTTTGGCAAACTTTTCTGGCGCCATACCTAAACCAGGAAAATTTTTCGGCCAAGAGGTCACTAATTTCCAGGCAAACTTTTCTTGCTCAGGTTGTACATTACCTTCGGTAACTGCAGACGTTTTATTTTCACCACAACCAGTTAAGACAAACAATGAAAGGGCTAATACTGAAAAAGAACGGGTTATTTTTTTTATCATAATGCTATCCGTATATTACGTTGGGTAACCAAGTCACTAAACTCGGCCAATAAGCTAAAGTACACAATAATATTAACTGTATAATAATAAAAGGGATCACACCTTTATATATTGCAGAAGTTGGCACTGATTTATCGGCAACACCACGCAGATAAAATAGTGCAAAGCCAAAAGGAGGTGTTAAAAAGGAGGTTTGTAAGTTCACTGCAATCATAATACCTAACCAAACTGGATCAAGTCCCATGGCAAGCAATACCGGTGCAACAATTGGCACTACAACAAAGGTTATTTCAATAAAGTCTAAAATAAAACCCAATAGGAATATCACCAACATGACAATAAGTGTTGCACCGACAACACCGCCTGGCATTTGCTGAAAAAGCCCATGAACAAGTTCTTCACCACCGAAGCCGCGAAAAACCAGTGAAAATAGGCTGGCACCGATCAAAATCAAAAACACCATTGAAGTGATTTTAACGGTGGTTTGCATAACTGCGGTTAAATTGTCTTTCGATAATTGTTTTTTCCATAATGCTAACAACAAAGCCCCTGTTGCGCCTACTCCGGCGGCCTCTGTTGGCGTTGCAAAACCCAATAATATTGAACCTAGTACAGAAAACATTAATAACAATGGCGGTAACAATGCAGAAACAAACATAGCAATGGTAAGTTTTTGCTCAGTTTCATCATCGTTTAACTTTATACGTTTAGGAATGTCACCTGGCTTAAATACCGCAACAAATATGCAATATAAAATATAGAAAGCCACCAGTATCAAGCCAGGTATTACCGCACCGGCGAACAAATCCCCTACTGATACGGTTTTGGGGTCGAATATTCCCATGGTTAATTGCGCTTTTTGATAAGCACTTGAGAGTACATCGCCCAGCAAAACCAAAGCAATTGAAGGTGGTATTATTTGCCCGAGCGTACCCGTTGCGCAAATAATGCCAGACGAAAATGCCGGACTATAGCCGCGTTTTAACATCGTTGGCAGTGACAACAAGCCCATAGTGACAACTGTTGCGCCAACAATGCCAGTACTTGCGGCAAGCAACATGCCGACTAAAGTTACTGATATCGCTAAGCCAGCATTAAAGCGACCAAATAATAAGGCCATGGCATTCAATAAGTTTTCGGCAACTTTCGAGCGTTCTAACATTGCGCCCATAAAAACAAATAATGGCACGGCTAATAAGGTTTGATTATTGAGTACACCATAAAGGCGATTTGGCAATGCATGTAAAAATGCCACTTCAAAAAAGCCGCTACTAACACCAATGCCAGCAAAAATTAGCGCAACACCAGCTAATGACAACGCAACAGGATAGCCCAACAACAAAACACCACACACGGCGGCAAACATTAATAACGAGATGTATTCCATTACTGAACCTCGTTCATAGTAGGTTTATTTGCAGAGAGAATGACTAATAGATTACGTAAAACTTCTGCTAGCCCTTGAAAAACCATAGTAACGGCAAGTGTTAGAATAAGTGTTTTATTAAGATAAACTAGCGGTAAACCACCAGCTTCAGAAGAACGTTCCATGATCTGCCATGCGGCTAAAACATAGTTAATACTGATAAAAAATATAAAGGCACAAACTGGCATCAAAAGTACTAAGCCACCAATTAAATTGACCCACGCCTTTTGTATTAAAGAGAACTTTTGATAGAAAATATCAACACGTACGTGGCCATCGTGCTTTAAGGTATATGCCGCACCGAGCATAAATACAATGCCATGAAAATACAGCACTGATTCTTGCATCGCAATCCAGCCAAGATTAAAGCCGTAGCGTAATACAACAATAGTAAAGGTCAGTAAAACCATTAGCAGCGTCAACCAAGAAATCATTTTACCTAGCATTTCAGTAAATGAATCGATGATACGCACAAGTTTACTGGCAATAGTTAACAACATAGCTATTCCATTTGTTTTTATTATTTGAGTTTTGGAAGTTATACTGTCAAAAATTGTACCGTACATAAAACAACACCGCTAATATAATATTAACGGTGTCTATGTAAAGTAACGAAATTTCACGCGAGTTACATGAAAAAAGTTATCCCGTTTTTTTACTGCCTCCTAAGCAGTTCGGGGATAAAGGTGTATTATCTGCATAATAATTTTCCCACTCAGTTTCCGTGTAAGTATGTAATGCTAAAGCATGAATTTTTTCAGCTAACTCCGATGCGAGTATCGCATTAATAGCACGATGACGTTTAATTAAGCGTTCACCTTCAAAATCCTCTGAAACAATAATAACTTTAAAGTGTGATTCACTGCCCGGCGCAACATTATGCTGATGACTTTCATTAATGACATCTAGGTGAAGGGGTGAAAAAGCGGAAAGTAATTTTTCTTGGATTACAGCTTCTATTGTCATATGTTTTTCCCTGAGTTTGATCGCTTTATCGATCATTACTAATTTTAGTCATTGTCGACAATTATGCCATCTATCTAGAAGTCTGGCCGCATAGTTTTTGCATTTTTATTGTTATTATTATGGCTAAAGACAATGCACTAAACAATTATTTTTCGAAAAGTAAGGTTAATTCTCGCTTCGATTTTCTTTGCTCTTTTTGGCACACAGTGTTGCCAGTAACGTTGAGTATCGCCGCGCATAATAAGTAAGCTGCCAGTAGAAAGCGAAAGTGTTAGCTTTTCTTTATTATCAATATGCTTTAGTTGAAAGTCTCGTGCTGCGCCCAATGATAACGAAGCAATAATAGGCATATTGCCTAATTCAGCTTCATCATCACTATGCCAACTAACACTGTCGTGTTGGTCACGATATAAATTGGCTAGCACGGCATTAAAGTCATGCTGACAATAATCACTGATATGCTCTTTCAATGTTGCTAATGTTGCAGTCCAAGGCTTAGATGCCAATGTCATATTAGAATAACGATAAGTTAACCCATTGTCGCTATACCAAGCTTGTAAGCGCGGTACTTTCATGATTTTTCCAAACATACGAATATCATCATGACGCCAATCTAAGCTCTGCTGTAAAACAGTAAAAAGTTCAGTCGCTTCTTCTACAGAATATAACCCTTCAATGTACTCAATATCAGCGTCAGGCAGTAATACTTTCATCTAGCTACGCTCCATATCAAAAGAATCTTACATTTTAGCTTTATTATTACTTTAAATTTATCATTAAACTAGCTCGTAGCGATAAACTTTGTCACAATATCAGCCACGCCAACCAAGTTTAAACTGCTATGATCAGCCCTTTTATTATTAATGACAAAAATCTTTTTCTCGATAGGTTCCCAACAGGCCAAGTTAACCGAAGCTTGCAGGCTTGGGATGCCGCTGACGAGTATCTACTTAATTACCTCGAGCAAGAGCAGCTAACCTCTGCTAAACAGAAAATTCTCATTTTTAATGATAACTTTGGCGCATTAAGCTGTAACTTATCGCAACATGAATTGTATTGCGTCAATGACTCATTTTTGAGCCATCAAGGTATAGAATATAATTTAGAACAAAATGGCTTACCTGATGATAATTTAACGCTATTAACTAGCTTAGATAAGTTACCAACTGACATAAATATTGTGCTGTTTAAGATACCAAAAAGCAAAGGTATGCTTTGTTATCAATTAAGCCAAATCAAGCAACAACTTGGAAGTGATGTACTATTTATTGCTGGTGATAGAGCAAAAGAAATACATAGTTCAACATTAAAAGTATTTGAAAACTATCTGGGCACAACTAAAACATCGTTGGCGGTAAAAAAAGCACGTTTAGTGTTTAGTCAATTTGACAATGACAAAGCAAGTACAGCTTTATTGCCAACAAAATGGCCTTTGGAAAATACCGACTTTACCATTAGCAATCATGCCAATGTTTACGCTAGAGAGAAACTTGATATTGGCGCACGTTATTTCTTGCAGAATTTGCCAAAGGTCAACGCTGATAGCAAAGTAATTGACTTAGGTTGTGGTAACGGGGTTATTGGCTTGAGTGTGCTATCAAAGCAGCCAGAGGCTCATGTTCACTTTATTGATGAATCTTTTATGGCCATTGCTTCAGCAGAAGCTAATATTGCTGAAAATTTACCTGCCGTTTCTCAGCAATGTGTATTCCAAGTGAATGACTGTTTAACAAGTGTTGAAGGTGGCAGTGTTGATTTAGTACTTTGTAACCCGCCATTTCATCAACAAACCGCAACTACCGACCATATTGCTTGGCAAATGTTTAAAGATAGCCACAGAGTATTAAAAAAAGGTGGCGAGCTACGCATTATCGGTAACCGACAATTAGCTTATCATATCAAATTAAAACGAATTTTCGGCAATGAAAAATTAATTGCCAGTAATGAAAAGTTTGTCACTATTTCAGTGATAAAACGCTAATCATTTTAACCTAGCTTTGTGAGCGAAAAATGCAATCAACACTACTAAAATTATTTTTAATAACGTCAACCACTTTACTCTTTGCCTGCAGTACGCAAGTAAAGCATGTTATTGTTAACCCAGAACTGTCGACGGTAAGCAATAATGCATTTCAGCAGAAGCAGGCACAGATTAGCTTTACTGATTTACGTCGAACTAATCACATAGTGCAAATTTTACGCGCTAATGAAGCGGCTGAGCTATATTCACCACAAAAGCCTTTAATCGATATTATCAAAACCTCATTATCGGCTGGATTTAAAACAAGTGGCTTACAACTACAGCCTTTAGCAGCAAGAAAAATTGAAGTTGTTGTCGATAACGCATTGATTAGCGTTCAGCAAGAATTAGTAAAATACACAGCGAGTAACGAAATAACGCTTCGTGTTATTGCTAAGAATGGCCAAAAAACATTAACGAAAACCTTTAAAATATCAGGTAAAAGTAATGGCCCTTTTAGTGCTGACATTGCGGTATTAGAGCGAGACTTTAATCAGCAATTAGCCAAACTTTTAACACAAGTTACGCAAAATAAAGAATTGCACGCGTTTATCAACTAGTTACTAAAAACTTATTCCTATTAATTATTATTTTTGGATCAGCACCATGAGAATTTTTTCACTTTTACTTTTCGTACTGTCATTAAGTGCTAATGCACAAGATGGTGCCATCGACCCTGATAATTTATTTCCACAAGTAAAGTTAGAAACTTCGATGGGAGTAATTATTGTGGAATTGGATCGAATTCGAGCACCAATCACCGTCGATAATTTTTTAGCTTATGTGGTCAGTGGCGAATATAACGATACAGTTTTTCATCGCATCATGCCTGCGTTTATTGTGCAAGGTGGCGGCTACACCAAAGATTTTGAACTTAAGAAAGTTAATGGCAACATTATCAATGAATCGGGCAACGGCTTAAAAAATGAAATAGGCACTATAGCAATGGCAAAAGAGAATCGTCCGCATACGGCGAATAGACAGTTCTTTTTTAATGTTGCTGACAATTCTAGTTTAGACCCAGGTAGACGTTGGGGTTACGCTGTTTTTGGCGCCATTGTTGAAGGTCAAGAAGTAGTTGACGCCATGGCATTGGTCAAAACTGATTACAATGATGAAATGGATTGGGAAAATGTTCCGATTAAACCTATCATGCTAATAAAAGCTAGCTTACTACCCGCCACGTAGACATATCGCAGCTAACTAAAATTCAGCTCAGTTTCTATCTTAATATGAAGCTAACAAAAGCCAACGCTTAAAGTGGACTGTAATACACTTAAAGAACGCCTTGTGATGGCATTGCGGCAAAAGTACAACTTGTATAAGCCGTATATCAACGAAATAAACGCAAGGCACACATGCTTAATATTTCACTGATATTTTGACAATATCAATTTTATCAACGATAACTAATGTAAGTATGTCAATAGCTACAGGGGACAAATAGACATTTCCTCCATTAAAAGTAGAAGTCAAATTCTTTAGTTATATCGTAAGGAACATCATGATAATTGAGCAGTTTATCAATGAAAAAATAACTCAAGTCGGTGCCTATATTACGGCAGTGATAAATCACTCTCTGCATTATACTGAGTTGGACCAATTTGTTGAAAATACAATGGCAGAGTGGACTTTGTTACACGTTAGTGATGAAACACCAAGCAATGCCAGAGAACGTGTTTTTTGGCATATCATGCATGAGTTAAGCTTACACAGTGCCAATACTCTTGAAAGTAATTTGTATTTTAAAAGTGAAATGTCGACCTGTTTAGAATTTTTCGCAGGTGTCGGCAGCTACCCTATTGACTGTGTAGGTTGGCGCCCTATTCCATAATAATAAAATAACTTCTTAAAGCTCAACTGCGCATTCATTGGCAAGTGATAAAGACTTACAAATTAATTTCCTTATCGATAATATTAAACTTCTGTTTACTAATACATTTTGATAGCCTAACACTATTCGTTTTATCGCATTCATTAGGCATTACTAGCAGTGCAATCCCCTACCTTTAAGCAAGCCATATTTAATCGACGTATGCTGATCTGTATTTTTACTGGTTTCAGTTCTGGCCTGCCATTATTTATCCTTTATCAACTTGTTCCCGGATGGTTGCGTTCTGAAGGCGTAAGTCTTACTGAAATTGGTTTATTTTCACTGATTGGCATTCCTTACGTTTGGAAGTTCATCTGGTCACCATTAATGGATCGATATTCTCTACCTGTAATGGGAAGACGGCGCAGTTGGATGCTACTTACACAAATTCTGCTGCTGTTTTCGATCGCCGGATTTGGCTTTGTTGACCCCATTATGAATATTTGGAGTGTTGCGTATTTGGCCGCTGCTGTAGCATTTTTTAGTGCCAGCCAAGATATTGTGCTAGATGCCTATCGCCGAGAATTATTACCTGACCATGAATTAGGCTTAGGTAACTCAATTCATGTGCAAGCCTATCGCCTTTCAGGTTTAGTACCTGGTTCGTTAGCCTTTATATTGGCTGACCATATCAGTTGGCAAGCAGTATTTATTATTGTTGCTGCCTTTATGCTTATTGGCATTGTATTAAGCCTTGCTATAAAGGAGCTTAATACCGAGGAACTAACACCAAAAACGCTTAAGCAAGCGGTTGTGTTGCCATTTAAAGATTTCGTCAATAGGGAGGGGATTAAGTCTGCGTTACAAATTTTAATGTTCTTATTCCTATATAAACTTGGGGATAGTATGGCAACAGCTTTACAGACACCATTTTTTATAGATTTGGGCTTTACTAAAACAGAGATCGGCGTTGTAGCTAAAACAGCATCTTTAATTGCGATGACTATTGGCATAACGGTCGGTGGTCTTGTGATGATTAAGCTAAGTATCAATCGAGCCCTTTGGTTATTTGGTTTTGTTCAGATAATCAGTATATTAGGTTTTGCTGCGCTTGCAGAAATTGGCCACAATAACTACGCTTTAGCTATGGCAATGGGTTTTGAGTATCTAGGTGTTGGTTTAGGTGCAGCAGCGTTTACAGCTTTCATAGCAAGAGCAACAAATCCAGCCTTTGCAGCAACACAATTTGCTTTGTTTACAGCGTTAACCGCACTTCCGAGAACTTTTGCTAATGCAACTACAGGTGCTATTGTAGAACAAATAGGTTGGACCAATTTTTACTTTATGTGCACAGCCTTGGCTATACCAGGTATGCTCATGCTATTTAAAGTAGCCCCTTGGCGAGAGCCATCCCAACAAAAACAACAGGAGATAGCGTAAACATGATTAGACTCTTTTTTCTGATACCTTTATTAATGTGCGCTATTTGGTTTTGGTATTTACAAAATAATAATTACACAGTTAAACAAGGCTTAAAGGGCTTCGGTTATATTTTTGCTTTTAACGGCATCATCATCGCATTTTTTGTTTTAATGCTTTATCTAACAAATTAGCTCATGATGAACCGCAAATAGATACTTTTTATATCGACATCTATGTAAATTCTTAAACATAAAAAAAGCCGCGTCAAGCGGCTTTTTAGTCATTGAAACTAACTAAGGCTAACTAATAGTTTCTTCAATTAGAAAATTGAACGAAACCCAGAGCGACCGCCACGTTTTGAACGACGATTTCTCATACGGCTATGCAGCTCTCTGCGTTTGGCATCTAACCATTCATCACGAGTGACAGTAACATCACCTTTACGGCCTTCTTCACGAGTTCGGTAAGCACAAAACTCTTGGAAAGCTTCAATGTCATCTTTAAGTTCTTCAGCGACTAGCTCAATCATAATCGCGTCATCTAAAAAGCCTAAAACAGGAATATGATCAGGTACTAAATCTTCTGGATCACTAAAGTA